>Ga0209499_1000954_pt1 | contig 21050 bp, 17 predicted proteins | sample C_130208_EF_Meta_FD_187306 | JGI IMG/M metagenome (GOLD analysis project Ga0209499, IMG submission 187306) | Freshwater microbial communities from Lake Croche, Canada to study carbon cycling - C_130208_EF_MetaG (SPAdes) (version 2) | ecosystem: Environmental > Aquatic > Freshwater > Lake... | reverse complement strand
TGGTTAGTTTCCACTTTCCAATAGCCATCTCCTTTGAAAAGGGATTGTACACTTTGTCCGGTTAATACATCAATTTTTAGTTTGGATACAGCGTTCAAAAAACAATCAATGATGGTTTGCGAATTATCCGAAGTGGGAAACATTCTACCATCGTCTTCAATTTTGAGTTCAACACCATGTTTTCCAAACCATTCAATAGTATCTCCAGAGCAAAATTGATGAAATGGGCCGCGTAATTCTTTTTCACCACGAGGATAATATTTTACTAAATCATTGGGCACAAAACAAGCATGGGTAACATTGCATCGTCCACCACCCGAAATGCGCACTTTTTCCAACACACTTTTCCCGCGTTCGAGTAGGGCAATTTTTAGCTTTGGGTTATTTTCGGCAATAGTAATTGCTGTAAAAAAACCTGCTGCACCACCGCCAATAATCAAGATGTCGTAGTTTGTGTTCATAGGCTGTATGGGAAATCAGTAATACTACTTTCCACGTTCAACGATTGGGCAAAGATAATAGCTTCGGGTTTATTTATGGTCTAGGAATAGACTTTAAAATTTTTTTTGGCAATTGGGCTACATTTTTTATCCCCTTACTTTTTTAAGTTATATTTTCAAATGCTAAACCTTATCTTTGTCCCAAATTATTATTTGCACCTATTTATGAAGAATGAAGTTGCGGGTTTTTCCAAATTATCCAAAGAAGAAAAAATCAATTGGATTGCCAATCACTATTTTGCTAATCCTTCAGAAGCCATTTTAACGATAAAACAGTATTGGAATAACGATTCTAAACTGCAACAATTGCATGATGAGTTTATAGAAAACACCATTACGAATTTCTATTTGCCTATGGGCATTGCGCCTAATTTTCTAATCAATGGCAACTATTATTCGCTGCCTATGGTTATTGAGGAAAGTTCCGTGGTAGCAGCGGCAGCCAAATCGGCTAAATACTGGAGTACTCGTGGCGGATTTAAAGCTACTGTTTTGAATACCGAAAAAATTGGGCAAGTTCATTTTATTTTCAAAGGAGAAACGGCTAAACTTCAAGCGTTTTTTAAGGTTGCAAAGAAAAATATCATCGCTTCGACTGATAGTATTACCAAGAACATGCAGAGACGTGGTGGTGGAATATTGTCATTGGAACTAAGAGATAAAACCAACGAATTAGAAAATTATTACCAACTGCATGCCACCTTTGATACCAAAGATAGCATGGGTGCTAATTTTATCAACTCCTGTTTAGAACAATTAGCCAAAGCTCTGAAAGAAGAAGCACTACATTATGTTGATTTTTCAGCATCTGAAAAAGACATTACCATTGTCATGAGTATTTTGTCTAACTATGTCCCTAATTGCATCGTTCGTGCCGAAGTTTCCTGTAAAGTGTCCGAACTAGCCGAAAACCTGTCAGCAGGCAGGCCAGGAAAAATTGACAATCCACAAGAATTTGCTGAGAAGTTTGTACAAGCCGTTCGCATTGCAGAGATAGAACCTTTCAGAGCAGTAACGCATAATAAAGGGATTATGAATGGTGTTGACTCTGTTGTTTTAGCCACAGGAAATGATTTCCGTGCAGTGGAAGCTGGGGTACATGCTTATGCATCGCGCAATGGCAACTATTCTAGTTTATCTCACGCCAAAATAGAAAATGACATTTTTACTTTTTGGATGGAAATTCCACTGGCTCTAGGAACCGTTGGTGGTTTAACCTCTTTGCATCCGTTAGTGAAAATGGCATTGGAAATCTTAGGAAAACCTTCGGCTCAAGAACTGATGCAAGTGGTTGCTGTAGCAGGTTTGGCACAAAACTTTGCGGCACTTCGTTCGCTTACAACTACCGGAATTCAGGAAGGCCACATGAAAATGCATCTCAATAATATTTTAAACCAATACCAAGCAACTACCGAGGAGCGAAAAGCCATTGCGAAACACTTTGAAAACAATACCGTTTCTCATGCTCTTGTGGTATCATTGATTGAAAATTTAAGAAAATAATGCCGAAACTAGTTCAGTCTAAATGACACAAACATTTTACAGTAACGGGAAACTCCTCATCACAGGGGAATATGTAGTGCTTGATGGCGCTAAAGCCTTTGCGTTGCCTACAAAGTTTGGACAGCATTTAATCGTTGATGAAACGACAGATGAACATATTCACTGGACAAGCTATGACAGCGATGGAAGCATTTGGTTTGAGGATACCCTTTCATTTTCGGCTATTAGGGATAAAGAACAAAATGAAGCTAATTTGGCAATTAAAAACACTTTAATTGAAATCCTGCACGAAGCCTATAAGATGAATCCTGAATTCGTTTCAGAAGGGAAAGGATATGATATCAAAACGCAATTGACGTTTCCTAAAAATTGGGGTTTAGGAACATCTTCAACCTTAATCAATAACATTGGGCAATGGTTGCAAATTGATGCCTTTGAGCTACTGAAAAGAAGTTTTGGAGGCAGTGGCTATGACATTGCTTGCGCACAAAACAACACTGGGATTTTATACCAATTGGTAGATGAAAAACCAACGGTTGAAGTGGTGCATTTCAACCCAAGTTTTGCCAATAAATTATATTTTATTTACTTGAATAAAAAGCAAAATAGTAAGGCAGCGATTGCTTCCTACTATAACAAGATTAGTGATGCGCACAAAACCATTCCAGCTATAAATAAAATTACTAAAAGAATTGTAGAAGCTTCTCATCTCAAAGATTTTGCTTTGGCATCAGAAGAGCACGAAATAGCGCTGAGCAATATATTAGAATTGCCCACAGTTAAAGAAGCTCTTTTTCCAGATTTTGATGGCGTGATAAAAAGTCTTGGTGCTTGGGGTGGCGATTTTGTAATGAGTGTTTCCAATGAAAACCCAACCGAGTATTTCAAGTCAAAGGGGTTTGAGGTTGTGGTGCCTTATCACGAAATGATATTATAAAGAAAATCCCGAAGTTCTGCTTCGGGATTTTCTTTATATAACTTAGTAGATCGATTAATAAAAATCTGCTCTGTTATCTTTAATATCAGCATCATCTTTCAAGGCTTGCATGTATCTACCAGCATTACCTACTACTTGTGGTTTTAGCTTGTTTACATAGTCAGTATATTTCTTGATAGCTGGAGCTTTAGTTACTGATTTTGTAGCAATAACATAAACGCCTGAATTGCCATCAATTGGTTTTGATACTTTGCCAACCTTTGATGAGAAAGCACTTCCTACTACTTTTGGCTCAATACCAGCGCTAGGAATAGAAGGATTTTCTAAAGTTAAATCTATAACGTTTTGAACGGTTACTTTGTTAGTTGCTGCGATAGCTGCTAATGTGGAACCAGTCATTTTGGCTTTGATTTTCTCTGTTTTCTTTTTGTTTTTCAATAGCATTTCTACTTGTGGTCTTGCTTCTTCTACGGTCATTAGGCCTTTTTCATTTATTTTTTTCAATTTCACAATTACATGACCTACGTTAACAATTTCAAAACGTTTTACATTACCTATGTTTGTATCACCTTCAAATGCCCATTTTACAATTTGTCTCTGATTCGTAATGGAACCAAAACTTTCGTCAATTGCTTTTACTCTCACGGAAGGATTTACCGATAACTTCATTTGTTTAGCTAAAGCATCAAAATCTTTGCTAGCAGCTTCCATTTCAAATTTAGTTGCCTCTGTGTATGTTTTGTCGTTAGTAGCTTCTGATGGAGCAATTTTTTGAGCAATAGTGGCTAATTTTAAGGCATCTTGCTTTTCAGTCACATTGATGATATGGTAACCAAATTCTGTTTCAACTAAACCAATTTTTCCAACAGGGTTATTGAAAACAAAATCATTAAATGGTTTTACCATTTGTCCTGGAGCAAAGAACCCTAAATCACCACCTTGTTGTGCCGATGAGTCATCAGAGTTGGTCATGGCCAAGAAAGCAAACATTCCTGGATTTGCTAATGCTTGTGCTAATAATCCATCCGCTTTTGCTTTTGCTTGTTCTTTTGTTCTTTTTTCTTTTTTGTTAGGAACTTTTGTTCCTTCCCAACTAATTAAAATGTGACTTGCTTTAACTTTTGCACCACTTTTTCTTCCTAATGCTTTAGAAATACGGTAATAGTTTTTGAACATGTATGGGCCATAAACTTCTCCTATTGGTAAAGCAAATAAAGCATCAGCACATTCAGCGGGTAAATCTTGTTTTGCAATATAAGTAGAGTCAAAAGGAATATCTGAATTAGCATTTACAAATTCTGCATTATCCATTGCACCTTTAAATCCTTGAATAGTATCATTTTTGCCTGTTTCTTTGTTGTAACGAACACTTGGGAGTAACAATGCATCAACATTTTTCTTAATTTCTGATTCGTCTTGTGCTGATGGTTTTTCTTCAATTAGCACATATTCTAATTCACGAGATTCTTCTGATTTGAATTTTTTCTCTTTGGTTTTCATGTAAGCTACAATTTCATCATCTGAAATTTTTACTTCACTATCTTTTATGCTTGAAAAAGGAACACTAACAAAGTCAAAAGTTACTTTATTTGTTTCTGCTTCATATTTGAATTTACCTTCAGTTTCAGTGGTGTACATAGCCCCTTTAACTAGGGAATTATAGATTTGATACTTGGCATTAAGCTCAGCATCTTTTTCTCTTTCTTTCAAAAGTTGGGCTCCTTCAGGATTTGTTTTAAAGTAATCTTTGAATTTGTTTAAATCAAATTTCCCAGCGGCGTTTAAAAACATTTGGTTTTGACCAATATTTGGATCAGCTTTAAAAACTTCAACAATATGTTTTTCTCCCACACGGATTCCTAATTTTTCAAATTCAGCAGTTAATAAAGCAACATTTACTTCTTGATTCCAAACTTGATTTGAAGCTTGCATTGAAGTCATTTGTTGACCATTTTGAGCATTCTTTTCAGTGTTTGCTACTTTTACTCTAAACTCTTCAAATGAAATATTTTTTCCATTGACGCTTCCTACGTCTTTTGATAAACTTTTAAACCCTTTGGTAAACAAATCTTGCACGACAAAAGCCAATAATGCAAAACCTATTGCTAATAAAAGTAAACCCGAACGTTTTCTAATTTTTGCTAAAACTGCCATTTCTATTCTTGTTAAATTTTAATTCAGTTTGCGAAAATACAATTATCTGTGAAATAATAATACTCACACCGTTATAATTTCAACTAATTTTTGATTTTTTTTTGAATTTTAATCTAATAATGTCATTTTTACTAATTCTATTTTCTTATTAGTAGCCTCTTCAATAATAAATTGGAAGTTTCCAATAGAGATTTTATCTCCTTTTTGTGGAATTTCTTTGGTAAAATCTACAATAAAACCACCCAAAGTGCCATAAGAATCACTTTCAGGAATGTTTAATTTATGGGTTTCATTTATATATTCAACGTCTAATCTTGTAGAAAACAAATAATTTGAATGGTCTAATTGATTTTCGATTAAGGTTTCCTCAGTATCATGTTCGTCTTCAATTTCTCCAAAAAGTTCTTCCACAATATCTTCCATAGTAATAATTCCTGAAGTACCTCCATATTCATCTAAAACTACTGCCACGCTTTTTCTTTTCTTAGTAAGTAAATTCATGGTATCTTTAATAAAAATAGTTTCTGGTACAAATTCTACTGGAATGAGTATTGATTTAATGCTACTAGGTTTTTTAAACAATTCAAAGGAGTGTACATAGCCAACAATGTCGTCTAAAGTGTTGAGGTATATTACTATTTTAGAATAACCAGTTGTTATAAAAAGGTCTCTTAAATCAACTATAGAACTATATAAATCTACCGCAACTAATTCTGTTCTAGGGGTCATAATATCTCTTGCTTTTACGGTAGAAAATTCTAGCGCATTTTGAAAAATCTGAATTTCAGAATCTACCGTTTCATGGTCAGCCACAGCGTTCATTTGTTCTGATATATAATTACCTAATTCTATTTTGCTAAAAGAAAGTGTAATTTGGTCACCTTCGGTCTTGAAAAATTTCTTCAAAATGAAATCGGATACTCCAAGCAATATTGAAGAAATATAATAGAATAAATTGTAGAAGAAATAGGCTGGTAAAGCAAAAAACTTAATGAAACTATTAGCATAAATTTGAAAAAATACTTTGGGCAAAAATTCAGAAGTCATTAAGACAATTAAAGTTGATAGTATTGTTTGCAACAATAAATTGGTTAAATCTGAAAAATTAAATCCAAAACTTTTGAACCAATGCATCAATAAATCTCCCATAAAAAAACCATAAACTACCATAGCAATATTATTGCCTATAAGCATAGTGGCTATAAATTTTGATGGTTTTTGAGTTAGTTTTGTTAGAATTTTGGAAATAAAATCGTCTTGTTTTTTTTCTATCTCAAGATAGATTTTATTGGAAGAAACAAAAGCAATTTCCATTCCTGAAAAAAATGCGGAAAGTATCAAACACAAGATGATTATTCCGATTTCCATGAGTTATGATTTTTTATTACGCTCTGCGAATTTCTTAGCAAAATTTCTTCTGAAGAAGAACATAAAAATGGCAACAAGGGTAAAAATTCCCATGATGATTGCTTTATCATTATTGCCGGCTAGGTATTGATTATAACTTTCTATAGCAACAAGAATTCCAGCAATTAAATAGGCGTATTGGGTAAATTTTAAATAATTCATAGTTATTCTGATTGGACTTGTCCTGATATTTTTTGTGAATTTACTTTTTTGAAATCTTTACTAAAATCAATTCCTTCTCCATAGGAAACTCCTTTTGGTGAAGTAAATTTAAACTTTTTTTCGGTAAAAAACCATTCATTCTTTTGGTCATAATACAATTGCTCTGTTTCCAGTTGTTCGCCATTTTGATTGGATATTTTTACTTTCCCTTGTAAGTCAATGATATTGGTTGACTTATCAGATGTAGCATAGTTTCCCTCAATATAAGTTTCTTTTCCGTTCTTATCATATAAGGTAAGATGCATTCCTTTTGGAAATTCGGTAAAAGGAAATTTAACTGTGGCATAATCTAGCATTTTAGGGCTAACTAGATTGGCAGTTATTCTTCCTGAATCAGTATATTTTAAATTGATGGAATCCGCATCGCTACTTGGCGTGAATTCAGAAACACTCATTTTTTGAACCTCACGAAAATTGCTTTCACAAGATATAATTGTCACACAAGATAAAAGTGCTAACAAAAAGGGAATTCTATTTCTAGATAAATACCTCATTATTTAGATGGAAAAGTGATGGTTTCGTTAATCCAACAACCTATATTTGTTGATTTTCCATTCATTTTTGCTTTTTTGATTTCCGATTGTGTTAAGGCTTTTTTAGTATAATCTTCACGCATTTTATCTGCAGTCGGCTTTAATCTCGGGTCAGCAATACTTGCTTTTTTTAGGGTTTGCAAGGCTAAATAAAATATAGCTTTTTTTTCAAAATCAGTTTGACCACATTTTTCAGCGGCATCGGAATAAAGTTGTGCCAAGAATATGTAAGCTTTACCCATTTTTGGTTCAAATGCTAAAGCTTTATTTAAATTTTCTTTGGATTTATACATGTCATTAGCTAATAATCCCGTTGCTAAAGTGTAATATATTTTTGCTTTTTCATTGGGATTTATTTCTAAATCAGCTGCTTCATTATAAAATGCAATAGCTTCTTTAAACTTTCTTTGTTTTATGGAAGCTACTGCCATAAAATAGGCAGATTGAGAAGTGACTTTAACAGCGTAAAGCTTTTCAGCCATGGTATTGAATATTAGTTTAGCACTGCATTTTCCTGAAAGATTGGTCAACGCGGTTGTTAACCAATCAACATCTTCGGAGTGTTTGGAGTAATTAGTAGTATAATAATTTCCTAAATTATCACAAGTAACCAAATCTCTTGCTAGTGCATTAATTCCTCTTTGAGCTGTTTTGTATTCAGATATTTTTTTTGCATTAGACACTTGCAATTGGGAAAGCAAGAAATTGACGAGCATATATTTGTCGAGCACTACTTCAGCAGTGAATTTTTTATCACCTGCTTTGTAGTTATCAAAGCACATACTAAAATAGTTGTATATGGCACTGGCATTGGTTATACTACTGGATGCCCTTGTAAAGCCACTTTGTAATAAACCGAAGACTTCTTCTTTAGCGTCTATATTATTATCATATAAAGCCATGGCTTTATTGACTTCATAGTCTGCAGTGGTTAATGGAAAATTTATATGGTATTGGTCATAAAGCTTTAGTTCATCTCGAACCCAAGTTTCTTTTTCTACTGCATTAGCAGCATTATCTATTTTGTATTGCAGTATTTTGAGGCCATCCTTATAAATGGTTTCACTTTCTTTTGGGCAATTTTTTCTTACTTCACTCCAAGTGTCAAACGTTTCAGACATATTCTTAGCAAGAAATAATTCTTGATAGGTTGTTATTTTTGCTGAACAATCAAATTTTTGAGCATTGATTGAGATAACTAAAAATAGACCCAGTAAAGAAAAAATAGCTTTCATAATGTTAGGGTTTAGTCAAATTTACGTTTCACAAACCATCTTTCGCTTAGTGAAAGACCTAAACTGATATTGAAATAGTTTTCTTCTACTAAATTGTTATATTTTGTACCTCTTTTACCCATTTCAAGACCAATATTGATATTAGAAAAAGTGCCTCCTAGAGGTAAACCAAAACCTACATTAACTGCATAATCGGTTATAGATTTATTTTGAATTACTAGTCCAGTTTTTTCATATCGCAATCCACCTCTGTAAGTTACCTTTTTTAAATAGCTTGAATATGAGTTATAATTAGGAATAAAATAACCGCCTAAACTATAGCGAGTACCGTTTTCAAAAGTTGCCCCATTAATATCAACAAAACGATTGGACAGCACACTATTATTTAATAAAGTAACTTCGGCACCAACTAACCATTTTTTGACTTCACCAAAACCATTTCCAAAAGTTAATTTTGATGGTAACTTTATTGTAGTATTAGCAACTATTGCCTCTTCTGTTTCAATTACACTTACAGCTCCTGTACTCAAAAATTGAATAATGTCTATACTTCTAGAATTTCCAAATTTTAGGTTTGATTGAGGTGTATAGGTTAAACTGCTGAAGAAAGAATGTTTTTTGTTTACATTGGTTTGGTAAGTTAACCCTAAATCAATGTTAAACCCTTGAGCATTTGAAGAATTATTTTCTCTAGTTCCGTATTGAACATCACTTTGGTAGTGCAAATTGGTGGTCGTAATCGTTCCAAAATTATATTGAATAGCAACTCCAAAGTTTATTTTCTTAGTGATTTTATATCCAGCACCTATGAAAACTTTGTTAACACCGCCTAAACCGTTATACTTAGAATAAATAGCTCGCAGGGTATCTCCAGCTATATTTGTTTCATATACTGTTTTTCCAATTTTATAGCCAACAGAGGAATAAGGAACAAGCCCAAAACCAATTCCTAGTTTTCCAACTGGAATTCCAACAGCTAGATAATCTAGAGTGGTTCTTCTAGATTTTTCTTCTTGCGTTTCAGATTTTGTTTTAGAATTAGCATAAGTGCCTCCAATAGTAAGACTAGATAGTTTCAAGCTAGCAAATTGAGCAGGATTTTGAAGATTGATGTGAATACTGTCAGGAAAAACAGCAATTCCTCCCATAGATCGTGTATCAACAGTTCCTTTGAACTTAACATCACCAATTCCGTAAAAAGAATAAGGAGATGATGTCCCTTCTTGTGCCCATGTTGCTAATGAAATAAGTAAACAGCAGCTTACTATAATTTTTTTAATCATTTTTGATTGTATTGAAAAGTTTGGTTCAAACTTTCAAGCAGAAAATTTGAATTGGCAAATATGGTATTTTTTAATCGTTTAGCCAAAAATTCTCCATCGCCACCCGTTAAAATTATGATAAATTTAGCGTATTGGTTTTTATATTCTTCAATAAACCCACTAATTTCATAAATAACACCATTTACAATGCCTGAATGAATTGATTCTTCAGTCGAATTTCCAATGAAATTTTCGGCATAAGTTTTTGATAGCAATGGTAATTTTGCAGTTTGTTGATGTAAGGCCTCATATCGAATGCTTAATCCAGGAGAAATGGCACCTCCCAAATAATTATTATTCTTGTCTACAAAATCATAAGTAATGCAGGTGCCAGCGTCAATAATTAATCTATTTTGAGTAGGAAATGTCATTACTGCACCAGCTGCTAAAACCATTCTGTCAATTCCGAGTGTAGTAGGAGTGGTATATAAATTTTGGAAAGGGAACTTACTCTCATGTGAAACATAAACAATTGAAAGTTTATTTTCAAAACTTGAAAGTAACTTTTTTTCAAAATTTCCAACAGTTGCTAGAACAATAGTTTTAATTTTTGGATGTAATTCCAAAATAAATGCTACTTGAGAAATAAAATCTTCTTTGCCAAAAACAAAGGTTTCTACAAGCGTATTTGCCTCAAATAAAGCCGCTTTAATTCTGGTATTTCCAACATCGATGGCTAAAAGCATATAGGGGTTTTTGAAAGGGCTAAGGTACGAATAGTTTTTTTTTAGTATTTGTTTTGGATAAATTAAAAATCGTTCTATATTTGCACCCTCATCAAAAAAGGTACCTTAGCTCAGTTGGTAGAGCAATGGACTGAAAATCCATGTGTCCCTGGTTCGATTCCTGGAGGTACCACTTAAACCCTTGATAATCCTTTGATTTTCAAGGGTTTTTTGTTTTCTTTTTAATATTGTGTAAAACAATTTTCAATTTGTTTACAAAATCTGTAACTATATTTAAATACTTAAAAGTTTATTTGTAGTTACTTCCCATTTATCGTGTTAAATGAAATTTGGTGAAGTAAATCCCTTTGCTTACTAATAACATTACTAGACTTTTGATCTGTATTTTACACTTTTGTGTAACCTTTTTTAGGACAAATTTTTTATTTTAAATTAATTCATTTTTTAATCTGCATTAAAAAGAAATATTTTAGAACTCTATATATTTACCAAGTTTATTTTTAAAAATTAAGAATCAACAGATTAGTATTTTAACTTAACTATAATTTAAAATTATTTTAATTTGAAAGAGCAAAGGATTTTTAATATTTGCCTATAAATAATTTATTAGCAAGTTATAATAAGACTTAAGAAACTAACATGTTAAAAATAAATTAATTTAAAAAAACATAAAATGGCCAAAAAATCAATTTTCATTAGCTTTGATTATGAAAATGACAAGGATTATAAATTTTTATTGAATGCTTTAAGTACTAATGAACTATTTGAAATTTCTTTCAATGATAAATTAACTTCCAAAATAAAGACGTCCGAAATTCCTGTAGTTAAAGCTGGCTTAACAAAAAAAATAAATTCGGCAGAATATACTCTTTGTATTATTGGTAAGTATGCCAATTCTTGGAATAATGACTACATAGAGATTGGTTATAAAAATTGGATAAATTTTGAATTAGCACAAAGTAAAAAAAATGGAAACAAATTAATTGCCATAAAAATTAATACTTCTTTTGTTTCACCACAAGAGATTTTAAATTCGGAAATAATTTGGGCAAAAAACTTAACTGTAGAGGCAATTATAAAAGCCATTCTCGAAGCATAAAATGAGTCCATTATCTTAATTTTTCAAGCTTGGTCTTTTCATTTTAAGATACTTTATTAAATAAACACCTGCACACATTATTGGTTACTCTTTGCAATACGTGTTAAATATACGCTTCCAACATTTTACCTTGTTACTTGGTTAAATGTGCTTTTAACACAAAAAATGCGGTTATTTATAAAATTTTCACTAAAATTGAAAGTTTTTAAAATCAAACTTTGCAATGAAACCAAAACCAATAGTTCTATTGTTACTACTATCGTGTTTTTCTTTAGTAGCCCAACAAAAACTTTCTGTTGAAGAAATATACTCAGGGATTTTAAGACCTGAAACCATGGACGAACTCATCGCCATGAAAAACACTAATCAATATACAGTATTGAATTTTGATAAACTTTCAAGAACTTTTCAAATAGACCTCTACGAATTTGCGACACTCAAAAAAGTAACTACCATTATTGATACTAAAAACTTTCCCGAGTTAATGGATGGAATTGATAGTTTTGTTTTTAGTAAAGATGAAAAACAAGTACTTTTAGCAAACAACACCAATCCAATCTTTCGTCATTCCTTTACAGCGGATTATTTTCTTTACAATCTAGAAACCAAAAAACTCACTAAAATACTTGACCAAGTACAAGAGCCAACATTTTCGCCTGATGGATTGAAAATAGGATTTGCTAAAGAAAATAATCTTTTTATATATGATATTGCCACCCAAAAAAATACACCAATAACTACTGATGGGAAAAAGAACAGTATTATTAATGGGATAACCGATTGGGTTTACGAAGAAGAATTTGCTTTTGTTAGAGCTTATGATTGGAGTGCCGACAGTAAAAAAATTGCCTACATTCGTTTTGATGAAAGTCATGTGCCTGAGTTCTCTATGGATATTTATAAAAAAGACTTGTACCCAACGGTTGAAACTTTCAAGTATCCAAAAGCTGGCGAAAAAAATTCGGAAGTAAGTTTGTTTATTTATGATGTTGTAAGTACTAATTCAAAAACTATTAATTTGAGCAATTATAATGATTTCTATATCGCTCGAATGAAATGGACAAACGACGCTAATGTGCTTTCTGCTCAAATTCTAAACCGTCATCAAAACAATCTCGACTTGCTTTTTATTGATGGTACTACCGCGACTTCAAAAGTAGTTTTAAACGAAAAAGATAAAGCCTATATTGATGTAACAGATAATCTAACATTTTTAAAAGATAATAGCTTCATTTGGACTTCAGAAAAAGACGGTTACAATCATATCTATCAGTATGACAAATTAGGAAAACTCAAAAATCAAATCACTAAAGGTAATTGGGAAATAACCGCATATTATGGTTTAGACGAAAAAACTAAAATTGTTTTCTATCAATCCGTTGAAAATGGTTCTACTTCAAGAGATTTATATCGTATAGGATTAGATGGCAAAAATAAAGTTAAATTGTCCCAACAAGTAGGGACTAATGAAGCTACTTTTAGTCCAAATTTCCAATATTTTATCAATACCTATTCAAGCGTAACTCAACCAACATTATATACTTTAAATAATGCGAAAGATGGGAAACAAATCCAATCCATTATTGACAACAAAACCTTAGCCGAAAAAGTAAAAAAATACAATTTACCAACCAAAGAATTCTTTGAACTCACCACCGAAAAAGGGAACAAACTTAATGCTTGGATGATAAAGCCAAAGGATTTTGATGCTAACAAAAAATACCCAGTTTTTATGTATCAGTATTCTGGTCCTGGCTCACAAGAAGTGAATAATAAATGGAACACGACCAATGATTATTGGTTTATGATGCTCTCCCAACAAGGCTATATTGTTGCTTGTGTAGATGGAAGAGGAACAGGGTATAAAGGCGCAATATTTAAAAAATGTACTCAAAATCAACTTGGTAAACTAGAAGTAGAAGATCAAATAGATGCTGCCAAAGTGATAGGAAACTATTCCTACGTTGATAAAACAAGAATTGGTATATTTGGCTGGTCTTATGGCGGATTTATGTCGAGCAACTGTTTGTTCAAAGGTGCTGATGTTTTTAAAATGGCTGTTGCGGTAGCTCCAGTTACCAATTGGCGTTTCTATGATAGCATTTATACAGAGCGTTATTTACAAACGCCACAGGAGAATGCAAGCGGTTATGATGACAACTCGCCTATAAATTATGTGAATAAATTAAAAGGAAACTTTTTACTAATTCATGGCACAGCCGATGATAATGTACATGTTCAAAACAGTATGCAAATGATTGAAGCGTTAGTTCAAGCGAACAAACAATTTGATTGGGCTATTTATCCAGATAAAAACCACGGTATTTATGGTGGAAAAACTAGAATTCAATTATATAACAAAATGACTACTTTTATAAAAGAGAAATTGTAAATCATTTATGCATTTAGAAACTATTCAAGATAAAATTTATGAAGTAAATGGCATTAAAGTAATGCTTGATTTTGATTTGGCTGAACTATATGAAGTTGAAACGCGTGTTTTGAATCAAGCGATTAAAAGAAATAGTGATAGTTTTCCTGAGGATTTTATGTTTAGGTTGACAAAAGAGGAATGGGAAGAAATGACTGTATCGTCAATGTTTACATTGATGCCATCACAAACTGTGATCGCATGAATATAGAAAATTTACAAATCCAAATTAAAGATTTAGAAAGTAAATATGATAGTCAATTTGAAGATATCTTTGAAGCAATTCAATTTTTAATGACAGAAAATAAAGAAATTCAAACCCAAAACGAAAGAGTGAAAATTGAATATAAAAAATAAAGAATTAGATTTAAAAAAGAGAAATTATAACTAACCAAAACAAAAAAAACCAAAATTATGACTGAAACAACAGTAAAAAAAGGACATCCAAAAGGGCTCTACTTCCTTTTCTTCACAGAAATGTGGGAGCGATTTAGTTACTATGGAATGAGAGCAATCTTCATTCTTTTTATGACAAAAATACTATTAATGAAAGATGCCGATGCATCACAAATCTATGGAAGTTACACAGGACTAGTCTATTTAACTCCTCTTTTAGGAGGTTATTTGTGTGATAAATTTCTTGGAAACAGAAGAAGTATTGTTATTGGAGGATTATTGATGGCACTAGGACAATTTTGTATGTTCTTGAGTGCTTCGGCTGGAGCAAATGGAGGAATCTCTATCATGTGGATGGGATTAACAGCCATAATTATTGGAAATGGTTTCTTTAAACCAAATATCTCTACAATGGTCGGACAATTGTATCCTGCCAATGATAGAAGAATTGATAGCGCCTTTACTATTTTCTATATGGGGATAAATCTTGGAGCATTTTTCTCGCCATTAGTTTGTGGTTCGATGGATTTTAAATGGGGTTTTTTAGCAGCAGGAATTGGAATGTTATTGGGGCTTATTGCATTTGTCTTAGGTCAAAAGAAATACCTTATTTCTGAAGAAGGAAAACACATTGGTTTGCCTGTAAAAAAATTAGACGTGAAGAGTATCGGAATGATTTTTGGTTCTATTGCCATTATCTTTTTTATGCTGAACTTCAAACAAATGTTCCAAAGCGATGTTGATATTATCAGTTATTTTATTTACGGTGCAATGGTTGCCATGCCAATTTTAATTTTTAGTGATAAAAGTTTATCAAAAATTGAAACACAAAGAATAACCGTGATTTTCATCTTAGCTTTCTTCGTAATTTTCTTTTGGGGAGCTTTTGAACAAGCAGGGGCTTCATTAACATTATTTGCCGATAGACAAACAGAAAGAACTTTATTTGGTTGGGAAATGCCTGCCTCTTATTTTCAATCGGTGAATCCTTTAGCAGTTATTGCACTTGCGCCAATAATGACAATCGTTTGGGGATTTTTATATGCTAGAAAGTTAGAACCATCATCGCCAAAAAAAATGGCAATAGGTTTAGGATTAGTAGCCATGGGATATGTTGTTATTGCTATTGCTGTTAAAGGATTAGGACTTGGAGAAAAAGTATCTATGTGGTGGTTAATAGGTTTATATGTAATTCATACTATTGGAGAGTTATGTTTATCGCCAATTGGTTTGTCCATGGTTTCAAAATTGGCACCATTACGTTTGTCTTCGTTGATGATGGGTACTTGGTTTTTAGCAAATGCTGCAGCTAACAAATTTGCAGGAACACTGAGCGCATTAATTCCTGGTGGAGAAGACGGAAGTGGTGGAGCAACTTCATTTTTAGGTTTTCAAATCACTAATTTATATGAGTTTTTTGTGTTATTCATAATAATGTCAGGAACCGCAGCAGCTATATTATTTGTTTTGAGTTCTTGGTTAGAAAAAAGAATGCACAATGATCATATTGAGGTTGTTGATTTAGAAGTTGAAAACCGATAACATATTCTAAAATATTTTTATATCTTTCAAACCTCCTAGATTTCTTGGAGGTTTTTTTAATACAATCAATATGGAACAAAACCAAACACTAGAACAAATTCAAAATTTCAAAAGTAAATACCCAAAACAATTGTGGTATTTATTCTTTTCAGAAATGTGGGAGCGTTTCAGTTTTTATGGAATGCGCGGAATGTTGGCCGTTTTTATGGTAAGCCAACTTAAAATGGATGAGACAACTGCAAACTTACAATATGGTGCCACACAAGCTTGGGTGTATGCCTTTACCTTTATTGGTGGTTTGTTTGCAGATAAAATTTTAGGATTACGAAAGTCGCTTTTTTGGGGGGGCATTTTGATGATAATAGGAAGTATTATTTTGGCAGTAAGTCCCAAAGATTTATTTTTTACAGGCATTGGTTTCTCCATTGTAGGCACTGGATTTTTTAAGCCCAATATTTCTTCTATGGTTGGGCAATTATATAAAGATGGCGATGTGCGACGCGATGCTGGTTTTTCTCTGTTTTATGCTGGAATAAATCTTGGAGCTTTACTTGGAGGTTATGTTTGTATTGCAGTTGCCAATGGAACACTTTGGTCAGGATTCGTTCCAGAAAATATGAGATGGAATTATGCTTTTGGTTTTGCGGCTGTAGTTATGATTATTAGTTTGCTAACCTTTACACAAACACAAAAAAGTATGGGCGAAATTGGATTGTCACCATTAGTAACTATTGAAAAATCTAAGAGAAAAATCTATGAAGTTTTAACTTATATTGGTTCATTAGCAATAATCCCAATCATTATTTTAATGGTGGCAAATACGGTTTATACGGATTATTTCATGATGATTATCGGTCCAGTATCCATACTATATCTTTTTTATGAGATGCGAAATTTTTCGGCTGTTGAAAACAAAAAATTGCTGGCAGCTTTAGTATTTATAATTTTTTCTATTTTCTTCTGGGCATTTTATGAGCAAAGTGGTGGCTCCTTAAGTTTGTTTGCTGCCAATAATTTACATAATAATTTATTGGGGATTACATTAGACCCAAATGGAGTAAATAATTCATCTGGAGCATTATTTGTCATCATATTTGCAGGTTTGCTGGGTGTTTTATGGATTTGGATGGCAAAGAAAAAAATTGAACCTAATACTGTTGTGAAGTTTGGTTTAGGATTTTTATTTTTAGCCGCTGGTTTTTGGATATTTTATTATACTAAATTCTTTGCTAATCCTGACGGAAAGACATCATTGAATTTATTTACTTTCGGATGGTTTGTCATCACTTTTGGAGAACTGTGTTTATCACCAATTGGAATGAGTGCCATGACCAAATTATCACCTCAAAAATTACAAGCAGTAATTATGGGAATGTGGTTTTTGGCTAGTGCATATGGCCAATATTTTGCTGGATTGCTTGGAGCTAATATTGCTGAAGCTTCTGAAAATTCCTCTAATCTTGAAAAGTTAATTGTCTATGCTGATGGTTATAAGCAATTGGCTGTCTATGCGTTACTAGCTGGAATAGTTTTACTACTAATTTCACCTTTTGTCAAAAAATTGATGCAAGAAGTAAGATAGCAGACAGTATTTGGTATTGTTTTTGTATATATTTGTAAAAAAATAAAGTAATCATGAAAAAATTAGCACTAACGTTATTCCTAGTTTTGGGAAGTTTAACGATACAAGCACAAGGCTCGAGCGAAAGCGAACAGGCGAAGCAATTAACATGGCAAACAGATATGAATAAAGCCATTGAATTTTCAAAAAAGACTAAAAAACCATTATTGTTATTTTTCACAGGAAGTGATTGGTGCGGATGGTGTATGCGTTTGCAAAAAGAAGTATTTAAAACTCCAGAGTTTGAAAAATGGGCAAAAGATAATGTGGTTTTGGTAGAACTTGATTATCCAAGAAGAACTCCGCAACCCGCTGAAATTCAAAAACAAAATATGGAATTGCAACAAACTTTTGCTGTGCAAGGTTATCCAACGGTTTGGTTTGTTAACGCTTCTAGAAAAGAGGGTAAAATAAATCTTGAAAAATTAGGAAGTACAGGATATGTTGCTGGTGGACCAAGTGCTTGGTTGGCTAGTGCAGATCAAATTTTAGGTAATAAAAAATCTTAATCTTTTCTTTAAATTTTATAGAATCCCTTTTCATTTGTATTATGAAAAGGGATTTTTTCTTTGTTACAAGTAGCTTCCCAAATTTTGATATAAGTTTTATAATTCGATCCATCAACCACCACTTGTTCTGGTTTCCATTTTCTAAATAGTCGTTCTAGATTTAGTTTTGGTGAGTTGGTTATGATAATAATATCTGGCTTTTTATCATCAAGATAGACATTAGAACTGTCTATGATAAGTATCTTTTTATTTTTAAAATAAAGTAGATTTTCAACATTTCTTTTTTCTTTTATTTTACAAAAATTGCCCACCAAATAGGATTGAATAGCCAAATTTGAATCCACATTTTCTAAGATACTATCGTTGCTATAGATGGTAACCAAATCATTTTTTCTTTCAGAAATAATGCTGCATTTTTTGGCATTAAAGATTATGAATTCACTAGAGTTTTTTATTGTGTATTTGGTGAAAATAAATATACTTTGAAGCAAAAGAATACTCACTAATGCAAATGTTATTATTTTAATATTGGGCCTCTTAAACCAAAGAATAACGAATATAATCACTAAGTAGGATGCCAAAAGCATTTCTTTATTAAACGAAATATTTTTGATGATAAATGTTTCAAAAGTAGCAACCCAATGAATAATATTATTCAAAAATTGAATCAAAAATTCTAGAGGTTTAGCCACTACAAAAGGAATTTTTGCAAAACAAGCAATAATTATAGCGAGCAACCCAAAAACCATTATAATACCCAATAAGGGCAGCACGATAATATTTGTAACAAAAAATAATCCAGGAAATTGATGGAAATAATAAATACTCAAAGGCATAGCGCCAATTTGTGCTGCGGTAGATACTGTGATAATATCCCAAATGTACTTGATGATTTTATTGTTTGGTTGCCAAATTGAGGCAAGTAATGGTTGTAGCCAAAGAATAAAAAACAAAGCTAAATAGCTTAATTGAAAACCAATATCAAATAAAAATGATGGTCTCCAAAGCAAAATCAAAAGTATAGAAACCAGTAGTGTATGGTATATATTTACTGTTCTTCTTATATTATTTCCAATGGCAACAAAGGAAAACATTACCACCGAACGCACCACAGAGGCTGATAATCCAGCCAATATTCCAAATGTCCATAAAGAGGCTAAAATGATAATTAATTTTAAAAAAGAATTTCTTCTCGAATTGGACAATGGTTTCAAAATAAAAGTGATGAACAGCAATATAAATCCTACATGTAGTCCTGAAACGGATAATACATGAACAGCACCAGCATATTGATAGTCTTTTAAAATTTCAGGAGAAATATCTTGTTGTTGTCCAAGTAATAGGGCAATTAGAATATTTAATTCATCATTTTTAAAATTGGAAAGTTCAAGATTTTTTATAATTTTTGATCTGAAATTAGAAAACCTAGACCAAACTGTTGATTCGGTTCCAATTACTTTTACTTGTTTTTTATCTGTATAGACTTGAGCATATATTTCTTGCTTTTCAAGATATTTTCCATAATCAAATTGATTTGGGTTAAAAGCGCCTTTGTTTTTATAAATGGTTCCAATGACTTTAAGTCTTGTTCCAATTTTTAAAGTATCTATTTTATTTGGTTTGCGAATGTTGAGAATAATTTTCCCAAAACTTTTTCTATTGTCTAATTTCTGTAACGAAGCTATAAATCGAATGTTTTTTTGAGTTTTTTTTACTTTTTCATTGACTGTTACTACTAAAAGATGCGGTGTTTCATAATTTCTAATTTGATTAGTGTAGTGAATTTTATTAAATGTTTCTTTATGAAAAATAGCTGTTGAAATTCCGATAAGAAAAGAAGTAAGTAAAATAAAAACACCAAAAAGAGGTCTTATAATTCTTTTGTTTTGATGACTAAAATGGAATAGTATTATAGTAGATATACAAACTAGTAAACTTCCAAACACTATAATTGGGGAAGGTATATAGTATTGAAAAAACAAGAGCCCAAAAATAAAGGCTATAGAAATTTTTGTTAATGGAAATTGGAGAATTTTCATGTAACTAAATTACACGAAAAAATGTTTTTAACAAAAAAATTATTCTATAATTCTGTTGATTTGAGCAAAAGTTTTTTGATAATATGGCTCTTTTATAGATGAAATAACAACACCACTTTGAGTTGACGAATGAATAAATTTTACTTCATCACCACAAACTTCAGATACAATACCCACGTGATTTATTCTTTTCTGTCCTCTATTTATAAAGAAAATTAAATCTCCTTTTTTGGCATTTTGTACATCAATTTTAACACCAACTTCTGCCATTTCATTTGATGAACGTGGCAAAGTAATATCAAATTTTTTGAATGTTGTAAATACTAATCCAGAGCAATCAAATCCGTTTTTTGAAGTGCCTCCAGCCCGATAAACAATACCTAAATTGTCAGAAGCAACATTGATTAATTGTTTGACAAAATAGTTGTCATTTTCATCATCAATAATGATGTCGTCTTCGTTTTTATTGTTAAGTATTGTTTTCTTTTTTGGATCAGTTGAAGTATTTTTTATCGTATCGTTTGATGCCAAATAATGAAAATCATACTTGAAACTTAAAATAGATTTATTCGAAGTGTTTGAGGCAAATAAATTGCTCATGCAAACAATAGAAAAAAGAGTTATTTTAAAAAGGTTTTTCATTCAGATATTGTAGAATTATACATATTTATTGTATAATTACAAATATAAGACATAAAAAATCAATTCCAATTATTTGAGGTCTTTTAAGATTAATTTAGCACTTTTTTCACTAGCACCAATACCGCCCAATTTGGTTTCTAGCACATCATATTTCATTAACAATGATTTTCTGTAATTCTCATCCAAAAGTTTTGAAAGTTCTTTTTTTAAATTTTTTGTATTGAATTTGTCTTGTATAAGTTCAGTAACTACTTCTTCATCCATGATAAGAT
>Ga0209499_1000953_pt1 | contig 21063 bp, 15 predicted proteins | sample C_130208_EF_Meta_FD_187306 | JGI IMG/M metagenome (GOLD analysis project Ga0209499, IMG submission 187306) | Freshwater microbial communities from Lake Croche, Canada to study carbon cycling - C_130208_EF_MetaG (SPAdes) (version 2) | ecosystem: Environmental > Aquatic > Freshwater > Lake... | reverse complement strand
GGAACGCCAAAGGGCAATAAAGATCCGCAGTTTTTGACGGAGGCAGCGCGTCAACATTTACGGGGCTATTTTTTAGCCGCCGATGTCGCCATAACGGGTGTGAACTTTGCTGTGGCAGAAACGGGGGAATTTGTCGTATGTACGAATGAAGGAAATGCTGATATGGGGGCGCATTTGGCTAAAGTCCATATTGCCTGCATGGGTATCGAGAAACTCATTCCCAAACGGAAAGATTTAGGTGTTTTCTTGCGCTTGCTAGCGCGTAGTGCAACGGGTCAATTGATTACCACCTATTCCAGTCATTTTGCGAAACCGCGCGAAGGACAGGAAATGCATATAGTCCTGGTAGATAATGGACGCACGCGCCAATTAGCGCGTCCAGAATTCCGAAATTCCTTGAAATGTATTCGTTGCGCCGCATGTTTTAATACGTGTCCGGTGTATCGTCGGAGCGGAGGCCATAGTTATCATCAGCCGGTGGCGGGGCCGATTGGTTCTATTTTAGCGCCTAATTTTGATAAAAAATCGAATGTCGATTTGCCTTTTGCGAGTACTTTATGTGGTTCATGTACGAATGTCTGTCCGGTGAAAATTAATATCCACGAGCAATTGTGGTTTTGGCGTCAGGATTTGATGAAAGATGGCTTGGCGCCGGCGGGCAAAAGCCTTTCGATGCAAGGAATGGCTTGGGTGCTTTCGCATCCCAAAATATATCGGTTGGCCGGAGCCATGGGTCGATTCGTGGTGAAAAATTTACCCTTTTTGGTAAACAATGGCTTGAATCCATGGGCGAAACAACGAGAAATGCCCGAGGCGCCCAAGGAAAGTTTTCAGTCTTGGTATCAATCTAGAAAATCATGAGCACACGCGAAGAAATTTTAAAAGCCATTCAGGAAAATCCCTTACCCCTTAAATCTCATCCTGGAGATTTCAAGTCCTTTGTACCTTCGAAAGATACCTTTTTAGATTTTCAGGCTTCTTTAAAAATAGTGGGCGCCCAATTCATCCATGTGGAAAATGCTGATCTTGCCCAAGACCGACTGAATGCGCTTTATCCAGGGCTTGCTCGCTATACGAGTCAGGATGTGGTGAATTCGGGTTTGGAATTGGAGGAAGTGCAAGTATTAGAAATTCATGGGGAATTCGGAGTGGCGGAAAATGGAGCGATCTGGTTGAGAGATGATCATTTGCCGCATCGAGTGGCACCCTTCATATGCCAACACCTAGTCATTTACATCAAAAAAATCACCCTTGTAGGAACCATGCATGAGGCCTATGACCGATTAGAGGGTTATTTTGCCGATTTTGGGTTTTTCCTTTCTGGCCCATCCAAGACCGCGGATATTGAACAATCGTTGGTGATTGGAGCGCATGGCGCGCGGAGTTTGACCGTTATTGTACTGGATAAATAGCTCTTTTTTACAAATTAGCTTAAAAAGTTCTGAATTTTTTCTAATTTAGGACATCAACCTATTTAAACTATGCGTGTATCAAGAAGAAAATTTCTAGGACAATCCGTCCTTGGTCTTGCAGCCTTTAGTATCGTTCCAAGACATGTATTAGGTAAGGGCTATTTAGCCCCTAGCGATCAACTCACCAAAGCCATTGTGGGTACTGGCGGCATGGGCCGCGGACATATTCCATACGCGGGTACGCGGGTGGTTGCGATGTGTGACGTCGATAAACGAAATCTTCAATTGGGCCTGGATAAGGTCGAAAAAGGAGTGAAAGCTTTTTCGGATTATCGGGAATTAATTCAATTACCTGAAGTTGATATCGTTCACGTCGCTACGCCGCCCCATTGGCATGGAATTATCGCGGCAGATGCAGCCCGTGCGGGGAAGGATGTATGGTGTGAAAAACCGATGACTCGGACGATTGGCGAAGGAAAACGATTAGTGGAGGCAGTTCAACAGCATGGACGGATCTTCCGTTTAAACACGTGGTTCCGCTTTGAAAGTAATTTTTATGGAATGAACACGACGGTGAAACCGATTAAGAAATTGGTTGATTCGGGAATGTTAGGTTGGCCTTTAAAAGTGACGATTAGCAAGCATACTGGATTTGATTGGAAATTTTTCTGGATTGGTAAGACGGATTTAACACCTCAGCCCGTGCCATTGGAATTAGATTATGAAATGTGGTTAGGGCCTGCGCCTTATAAGCCTTATCATGAGCATCGTTCGCATGGGACATTTAGAGGCTATTGGGATTATGATGGAGGCGCTTTAGGCGATATGGGTCAGCATTATTTGGATCCGATACAGTATTTCTTAGGCAAAGATGATACGAGTCCTATTTATATTGAAGTGGATGCGCCCGTACAAGACAAAGAAGCGGTAGGGATTTTTAATCGGATTACGTATACCTATGCGGATGGATGTCAAATCGTCCTAGATGGGGAAGCCAAAGATGAAAAAGTAGCTTATATCGAAGGGCCAAAGGGTAAATTATTAAAGAATTTTGCGTCGGATATTCCGGATTTGCAGAGGAAGTTGGCCGAGTTTCCAGAGCCAGCGGCCCAACAAACAGATTTCGTTGATTCGGTGAAAAACCGTAAAACGTTTGCTTTGAATGAAGCAAATGGCTACCGGTCTTGTACCTTGGTTAATTTAGGTTTGATTGCGATGCGCGTTCATCGGAATTTGAAATTTGATCCGATCAAACAAGAGATTCTTGATGATCCGGAGGCAACTGCCTACATGGACCAACCGATGCGTGCACCTTATATCCTTTAATTTTTAACGAATGAAACGAACAAATATATACCTGATTTTTGCCCTTTTGCTCGCCTGCACCGCATGGGCGCAGCAGCCAAAGGATCCGCAATTAGCCTCTCGCTATACGCAAGTAGAACTTCGTAAATTGGCCGCTCAAGGGGGGGCTGATGCGGGGGCTTCCTTAAAAAAATTAGCTCTTCAAGTAAATGGGAGTTATGAGCCAACGCAAGCCATCGAAGCTTATTTGGATTACTTAGGAAAACAAAAGAATCCTGTGGCTGATTTGAAGGCATTTTTAAATGAAAGTCCTTCCGAAAATAGCAAGATTAAGACGATGGATTTATTGATTAAAAAAGATCCACAAGGAATTTCTTTTGCGATTTCACAATTTCCAAAAGCCTCCCGTGATGTGGCTGGATTTATTGCTAAAAAACTATTTTCAACGGCTAGACCACTTTTATTACCTGCTTTGACCGCCATGGCGAAAGCCAGTGATGAAGCACATCAGCGGATGTTGATTGATGCCATCGTGACAAAGAAAGCGACATGGGCTCAGGCAATCTTATCGGCCGATTTGCCCAAAGTCAAAACGGATCAAATTGTAGGCTTACTTAAATTTCAAGGCGTTCAGGGTATCGCTGGCATTTGGGCAGCCTCGGCAAAATCAGGCGTGGATGCTTTGGTAATAGGAGAAGCGATTTCTACTTTATCGGCCAATGAATTTATGAAAAAACAAGTGGCGGGTATGGATCGATTGGCGGTAAACCAACAAATCATCTTAATGGTTTATGGTTCGTATCGTCAATGGTCGGAGGTTAAAACTGCCGTTTGGCGAGCAGTTCAATCCAATGCACCAACCCGCGAGGCAGGCTATTATTGCCTTCCGAAATGGGTAGCTTCCAATGATTTCGATATCATCGCGAGTAAATTATCAAGCACGGATGTAGCCCATGAAATCAAAGCTTTACAAGCAGCGATGACTCAAATCCTGAAACTCGATGCGAATGCCTCCAAAGGAGTCACTAAATATGCCAAAGCTGCTTCGAAAAAAGCGAATTGGGTTCCTTTTGTTCAGGAGGTGGAAAACCTAGCTTGGTTATATGAATTAGCCAAAAGCACAAAATCAGACGAGGCCATAAGTGCACTTGTGAAGATTAATGCGAAGGCGAGTTCGAATGAGACCCAGCAGGTATTGCGTTACCGAAATGCGCTTGAACTTACTCAAAACAAAGAAATTCGGGAACTTATCTATCGGGGTTTAGGTAGATGTGCAAGTTTACAAGCCATGTGGGCGCTTTACCAAGGATTAAAAGAGCCAAACTCGAAGTCGACTGCGGCCGATGGATTGGCTGCGATTTATGTGGCTAATCCGGAAATTCAGGGTCAAATGACGCGGGAATGGGTACAAGAAGGGGTGTCTGAGATGTCAGATCCACAAAAGAAAGAAGCGATTCGGGCTTTGTTTTCGAAAGGTGGGACGCCAACGGGTTTTTATTCTATGTTTAATGGGCAGGATTTGAGAGGTTGGAAAGGCCTGGTCGATAATCCGGTGAAACGCAGGGCGATGTCGGCGGATACGCTTGCCAAAAAACAGATCAAGGCGGATAATATCATGCGAACTGGGTGGTACGCGAAGGACGATGAATTACATTTCACGGGACATGGCGAAAACCTATGTTCGGTAAAAGATTATCAGGATTTTGATATGTGGGTGGATTGGAAAATCGAACCGGATGGTGATGCTGGGATTTACCTTCGGGGTTCTCCGCAGGTGCAAATTTGGGATATCCGAAGAACAAATGTAGGCGCCCAAGTGGGTTCTGGGGGTTTGTATAATAACATCAAAAATCCGAAGAATCCATTTAAGGTGGCGGATAATCCGATTAATGATTGGAATACCTTCCACATCATCATGAAAGGTGAACGGGTGACGGTGTATTTGAATGGTGAATTGGTGGTGGATAATACGGTTTTGGAAAATTATTGGGATCGTAAATTACCGATTTTCGTTCGCGATGCGATAGAATTACAGGCACATGGAAATCACATCACCTACCGAAACATTTATGTGAAAGAATTAACACCTCAACCAAGCTATGAGCTGTCGGCTGAGGAAAAGGCGGATGGATTTGAAACAATGTTTGATGGTTCGAGTTTATTTCAGTGGACTGGAAATACGGTGGATTATGTGCCCGAAAAAGGTGAATTAGCCATTTATCCTAAGCGTGGAGGAAGCGGAAATTTGTATACAAAGAAAGAATATGGGGATTTTCATATGAAATTTGAGTTTCAATTAACGCCTGGGGCAAACAATGGTTTAGGTATTCGGGCACCTTTGGAAGGAGATGCTGCCTATGTGGGAATGGAATTACAGATTTTAGATAATACCGCTCCTGTGTATGCCAAATTGCAACCCTATCAATATCATGGTTCGGTATATGGGATTATTCCGGCGAAAATGGGTTTCTTGAAGCCGGTCGGCGAGTGGAATCAGGAGGAAGTTATCGCCGTGGGGAATCAGATCAAAGTGATCGTAAACGGTGAAGTGATCGTGGATGGGGATATTGCAGAGGCGACGAAGAATGGAACGCCGGATCATAAAGAACATCCTGGATTATTTAACAAAACAGGTCATATTGGGTTTTTAGGTCATGGAAGTGAGCTAAAATTCAGGAATTTGCGAATCAAAGAAATTACAGCGCCTATCATTACAAAAAAGAAAAAGAAATCATTATGAGCATTCAATTAACAATTAACAAGAAAAAAGTGTCTTTGGATATCGATCCGAATACACCTTTGTTATGGACCTTGCGGGATCATATGTCCCTAAAGGGTACCAAATACGGTTGCGGTATCGCGCAATGTGGTGCATGCACGGTTTGGGTAAATGGGGAAGCGATGCGTTCCTGTGTGTTGCCACTTTCTGCGGTGGCGAATGCGGACATTACGACCATTGAAGGATTAAGTGAGAAAGGGGATCATCCGGTCCAGGTGGCATGGGATCAATTGGACGTACCACAATGTGGGTATTGTCAAGCGGGTCAAATCATGACGGCAGCTTCCTTATTGAAGAAAAAACCGAATCCCACCTCGACGGAGATTGTGGATGGGATGTCGGGCAATATTTGCCGTTGCGGTACCTACCACCGGATTCAAGAAGCAGTTAAATTGGCTTCTGACATTGCGTCTAAGAAAAAAACGAGTACTACTAAAAAACCAGCCTAATCATGAAAAATACGAGAAGATCATTTTTGCAAAAAACGGCTTTCGCAACGGGCGCCTTTTGTTTGGGTTTTGATTGGTTTCAAGCGCAAGGTAAGGCTGGGGCGATGGTTTCAACCGCCGTGGAAGCGGGCCGATTTAATGCCTTTTTAGAGATTTCATCACTAGGAAAAGTTATTTTATATTCACCTAATCCGGAAATCGGTCAGGGAATTAAAACCGCATTTCCGGTCGTGGTGGCAGAGGAATTGGATGTGGATTGGAAGGATGTGGAAGTTCGTCAAGCGAATTTGGATACCCAAAATTTTGAGCGTCAATTGACTGGCGGTAGCGGTGCCTTAAAGCATTCTTGGGATCGCTTAAGAAAAGCGGGAGCTACAGCTCGTTTGATGTTCATTCAAGCCGCTGCACAAACTTGGAAGGTGGACGCGAGTGCTTGTAAAACTGCTGGAGGGGTCGTTCTTGGACCTGCGGGTCTAAAGGCCACGTACGGGTCATTGGCAGCATTGGCTGCGACTTTGCCTGTGCCAGCAGAACCGACTTATAAAAATCGAAAGGATTATAAAATCATAGGAAAACGCACCAAGGGCGTTGATAATGCCAATGTGGTGACTGGAAAACCTGTATTTGGTTTGGATATTCAGAAACCCGGTATGGTGATTGCGCAAATTATTCGTCCGCCTTTTGGCGCGACATTGAAATCTTTTGATGCCGCGGATGCCATAAAAATGCCGGGAATTATCGATGTGCTTTCATTTAAAAATAAGGTGGCGATTGTGGGCGAAAGTACCTGGCAAGTCATGCAAGCGAGAGCAGCCGTTTCGTGTAAATACGATGGTCAAAATTTAGAAAGTGAATCTACACATAAAAAGTGGTTCGATGAGGGAATGGCTACGGATAAGGCGCAGGTTCAGCGCAAAGACGGGGATTTCCAAACAGCGATCGCGAAGGCTGCCAAAGTCGTGGAAGCGACCTATGAATGTCCTTTTATTTCGCATTCGCCCATGGAGCCGATGAACTTTTTCGCCGATGTACGGGCCGATGGTTCGGTGCTTTTGGCTGGTCCGACGCAAGTGCCACAATCTGCCCAAAAAGCGGTGGCTACTTTGTTGAAAGTCGACGAGAAAAAAGTCGAAGTAGAATTAAGCAAAATGGGTGGGGGTTTTGGCCGACGTTTAAATAATGACTATGCCTTAGAAGCTGCTGAACTTTCCAGTCTTATTAAAAAGCCGGTCAAAGTCATGTGGACTCGGGAAGATGATATGACGGGTGGAATTTACCGTCCGGCGGTTCGTTATCATTTCAAAGCGGGCTTAGATGCCTCAGGTAATATGACTGCCTTTTATTTGCGTGGGGTAGGTTTGAATGCGGGCAATGCGACGCGTCAAGATAATTTCCCGGTGGGGGCGATTGAAAATGTGTTGGTTGAGTCAGTAAACCAGGTTTCTTCGGTGACGACGGGCCCTTGGCGTGCACCTATTACAAATTTCTTGGGTTTTGCGGAACAGGCCTTTTTAGATGAGGTGGCTGAAGCGGGAGGAAAGGATCCGATTCAGATGCGTTTGGATTGGTTGGCCCGCGCCAAAAACAATCCAGTGGGTAAAATCACCTACGAGCCTGATCGCTTCATTGAGGTCATCAAACAAGCAGCTGAAAAATCACAATGGAAGAAAAAGCCAGGTGTAGCCCAAGGATTCAGTGTATATTTCTCTCATTTGTCCTACGTGGCACAAGTGGCGGATGCGCAAATGGTGAATGGTAAACCGAAAATTACACACGTAACTGCGGTGACCGATTGTGGGGAAGTGGTCAATCTAAGCGGCGCTGAAAATCAAATAAAGGGCGCGATTATCGACGGCATGGGCCACGCGATGTTTGCGAAATTACGCTTTAATGAAGGCGTGGCGGCTCCGGCGAATTTTAATTCGTATCGACTGATCCGAGGAAATGAAATTCCGACGATAGATGCTCATTTTGTGGATAATGGCATCGCGCCGACTGGATTGGGTGAACCCGCTTTACCTCCGACCGGTGGATCTGTCGCAAATGCGATTTATGCGGCGAGTAAAAAACGCTTATATCGACAACCATTCGATATCTAATTTTCCAGAGGCGCATCTAGGTGCGCCTCTTTTTTTGCCCTAGAGTTGAATGATTTTTTCATTCAAGTCATTTTTTTATTCTGCCTAGGTGTCGATTTTGATTTTTTGAACAGATAACATTCATTCAGCCATTCCTTTGCGCATGGATAAACCTAAAATTATTTTTTTGGATTATATACGCGCATTGGCAACGTTGGCGGTCATCTTGATTCATGTCGTTGGGGGAATTTTACCTCGCTTTGGGAAAATAAGCCCGGCGGATTGGTGGCTGGGAAATAGCTTGGATAGCGCTTCCCGCTTTTGTGTACCTATTTTTGTGATGTTATCTGGCGCCTTGTTGCTCGGTCCCAATCTTTCCTATGACTGGCCTCCCCACAAAAAACGGATTTCCAGGATATTTTTCCCTTTTTGCTTTTGGACGATTGTTTATATTTTATTCAATGTGGGTGTTAAATACCCTTCGATGCAGCATCGTCCCATGGATATCTTTTTGCCTTGGATTTGGCATCAAATCGCATTCGGGGCATCTTTTCATTTTTGGTATTTATATATGATTTTGGGCTTGTATCTTTTTTTACCTTGGATTCATGCGGCTTTGAATCAGATGAAAAAACGAGATATTCAGCTGTTTTTGGCGATTTGGTTCCTAACGCTTTTTGCGAATTAGCCGGGTTTGGCTAGCTATTTTCTCCATATTGAATTGATGTATTTTTCGGGTTATTTGGGTTATTTGGTGCTGGGTCATTATGTGATGCGCTTTCCCATTCGGGGAGCGATGTGGTACTATCTGATCGGATTTGGAATGACGCTAGGAGGGACCTATGTGTTGTCGGAGGCGAAGGCTTTATTTGATATTCGGATGTATTCGAATCTTAGTGTGAATGTTGCTTTGATGGCGCTGGGGATTTTTGGGATGTTTCAAAAGGCTTCGTTTTTAAATCTAAACCTAAATAAGTTCGTGAGCTTCGTGAGCCAATTAAGTTTTGGTATTTATTTTATCCATGTCATCGTTTTGTATTATCTATCCCGCGCCCATGTGAATTATGCGTTTCATGGACTTTGGCTAGGTATCCCTACGACCGTATTTGCTTGTTTAATTATTTCAGGGGCACTCGTTTATTTGCTTAAAAAAATTCCAGGGGCGGACCGATTTATCGGTTAATTCACCACCGGAAAGGCCACCACGCGCAAACGCGTAAAGCCAAATGGAATCAGCGTGATTGATTTTTCTTCTTTTTCTACGGCGCCTTGATATACGCCGATTCGCGTAGTGATGGGTTGATGCGCCACTCCATTTTGTGTTTTCCAATCAGGAATTTTTTTACCTATCGTTTTAATTTCAAAGGGGCTATAGGCCTGGCTCCATTTGAAATCGCTTGGAAAACCGCGTTGAATCCATTCGGTGTTCGTCACCGGATTTTTTACGGTGGATTTTAAAATACCAAAGTTCCAGTCGCTTTTGGGCATGATTTCCATATATTCCCCTTCTTGTGGGTGGATTTTTTTGCTCACTTCTTCCTCGATTTTCAGCGCATAAATCAGGGCTCCTCGTTCGATGGAACGAGAGTTTTTGGCCCAGTTTTGGGTGGTGATTTCTGTTGGAAATTGCAAAACCACTTGGTCATTACTTTCCCATGCCCGGCTGATTTGGATGATTTTGCCTCCTTTTTCTGTGCGATAATCCTTCCCGTTGATCTGGATTTTTGCTTCTTTGCACCAAATCGGAATTCTAAACTCGATCGGGAAATTCGCTTTTTTAGAGGTTTTGATTCGAAAACGTATTTGGTCTTCAAAAGGATATTGGGTTTCTTCGTCGATGTCGACTTGTACTCCGCTCGGAAGCGTGGTTTTCAGGTGATTTGGTCCATAAACTAAGGCCGCAAGTCCACCATCCTGTGTTTGATACCAAAGATGTGAAATGTATTTAGGCCAGCCTTGGTGCATGTTAGCGGTGCAACAGGTATAGCCCGCATAAGGACCATACACATTATTCATTTCGCGGGAGAAGGGAAGTGAAAAATTGTAAATGCCTTTTTTGACCTCGACTTGATTGGCATTTCCGAAATATTGGCGATTATAAAAATCATCTGTGGCCTGTGCAGGAAAGGCATTAAAGGTCATGCGTTCTAAGGCATCCATGTAATGCGTTTCTCCAGTGACACCTATGATTTGTTCCAGCGAAAACATCGCTTCTACAGTAGCACATAATTCGGTTCCTTGGACCGGATCATTGCCATGTATGTCCTCATCTCCTGAAAACATGCCATGCGGTAATCCGTGCAAGGTCATCAGATCGTTAAATCCGGTCCTTAGATCGCTTAAGTTGGATGGATTTTTACTGTGTTGATACCAAATAGCGGGTAATTTCAGACCCATTCCTACATTGACTGCATGACGTTCCATCCATTTTTCGTCGGTTTGGTTGTAGGCCGCTTTGATGGCCCAATCACGATTTCCTAATAAATTAGTCCAAGCATAGGTCTGCTCGTAAATGATATTTCCTAAATCCAATAGCCAAGGTTCTTTGGTTTGTTGGTATACCCAATAGACCACCATCAAATTGTCCCCTCCTCGCGCTTTGGCCCATTCTGTCCATTTTTCAAGGGGATTTTCTTTCAAGTTTTTTAATTGAAAGGCAAAGTATTTCTGCATGAAAGGAATGACGCGCGGGTCTTTGGAGGCTTGGAAGTATTGTTGGAGTACTTTTAGCATCACCATCCGAGGCCACCAATCCGCGCCCTGGGAGCCTATTTCGACGGCTTTTCCAGTCTCTCTTTCGTATTTAGATAAGGGTCCAAAAAAACCAGAAGGCCGCTGATGCGTGAGGGTATAGTCCACATAGCTTTGAACTTTTTTGAGGAGGGCAGGGTCTTGGCTGATGTAGGCGAGTGGCAGTGCGCCGTCGAGCCAATAAGGCGTTTCCTCCCAATCGTCCCCTTTGCCACCGAGCCATCCATTGTCTTTTTGGATTTTGGAATAAAACTCATCTAAATGACCGGTGGAACCTTTGACTAGGATGTCGGTTTGTTGTTGTAGCCAGCCACGGGGCGTGATTTGGCTGAGGGGTATTTCGGAGTAGGCAAAGGATAGCGTGCTTTTTTGTCCAAAAAGTGAAAAGTGAAAACACGTAATTGCGATGATAAACCATTGAGTATTTTTCATTATTTCAGAATTTACATTTTTTTAATCCGCCCATCTTCCATTTCAATAATCCGACTGGTTCGGTCCGCGAATTCATTATCGTGGGTTACGATCAGTAGTGTTTGCTTATATACTTGGGCTAATTCCTCAAAAATATGAAAGACGATTTCTGAATTTTTCTTATCCAAATTCCCCGTTGGCTCATCTCCCATAATCAATAGCGGATCATTAATTAATGCCCTGGCGATCGCCACGCGTTGTTTTTGTCCTCCAGATAATTGGTTTGGTAATTTTAAGGCTTCTTCTTTAATGCCTAAAATGGATAATTTTTCGTAGGCCCGGTGTTCGATTTCCTGTTCGGAATACGTGCCTAATTTCAGACCGGGCAACATCACATTTTGTAAGACATTAAATTCATTTAATAAATAGTGAAATTGGAAAACGAATCCAATTTTTTCGTTTCGAACCCGGGCTAATTCTTCTTCCTTTTTGCCTCGCATCGTCATGCCATCGATGATCACCTCTCCTTCATAATCCGTATCCATCGTGGATAAAATATACAAAAGGGTCGATTTTCCACAGCCTGATTTACCGATGACCGACACAAAATCAGAGGCTTCAAGTGTAAATGAAACTTCATTCAAGATCTTGATCGTCGCCGGATCGTGAAAATATTTGCTAATTTTTTGCGCCTCTAAAACGGTTTTATTTGCCATACTATTTTCCACGAATAATAACTACTGGGTCGATGGTGCTCGCTTTTTTGGCGGGGAAATAGCCGGCCAAATACGTGGTAATGATGGAGAAAATACCTCCTATCATATAAAATCTCGGATTGTAATTGATCGGATATGTCTTAATGGTAGGCAATGATTCCGTATTAAATGGTATCTGATCAATCAAAGATGATAAACCAAAACCACCCAAAAGCCCCAAGGATCCGCCAAAAATTCCAATGCTCAAGGCGATGGTAATGAAGACTAAATTGACATCCCTCCCTGAAAAACCCACCGCTTTTAAAATGGCAATAGAGTCCATTTTTTCGTAGATCAACATATTCAATATGTTATAAATACCAAATCCCGCCACAATCAATAGCGTAATCCCCACGGCATAAGAAATTAAACTCCGGACAGAACTTCCTGTCTCAAACTGCGAATTCGCTTTTTGAATATCGATGGCGTCTATTTGATATACATCTTGATATTCTTTCGCCGTTGGTGGCGCCCATAAAATATCCTTCAGTTTTACCTGAATATCTGTGATGTAATTTTCGGATTGATTAAGCAATTTCTGTGTTGTTTTGATGGACGCATAACTTTGTACCTTATCCAAATCCTGAAGACCCGATTGAAAATACCCCACAACCTTTAAGGAAAATTGTTCTCCTTTGCTCGTCGTAACTTTGACCACATCGCCGATGTTGACCATCATATTAGTTGCCAAACCTTTACCCAAAATGATACTATTCGGTACATTTTTTAAATCCATAAAATTTCCCCGTGTCACATAATCGCTGAATTTAAATAAGCGATTTTCTTCTTCCGGATCAATACCGTTTATGGAGCCGGTGAGGTCGATCGCGCCCACATTAAAAAATACCTGGGCGGTGATTTTCGGCGCAACACCCAATACCCGCGTATCCTTTTTTAAACTTTGGATGATTTGTTCGCTATTATAAATATCAATTCGGTCTTTTTTAGGTTTGATCGATTTGATAAAATTATGGCCTTGTTCAGAGCTATTTACGTAGTCGATGGGCTGCTTTTTCGAGACTTGAATTTCCTTGTATAAGCGAACATGTGGCGTTCGATTCAGGATTAAACCGTCCAATAAATCATTTAGGCCCGACATAAAACTCAGCAAAGTAATGAACATCGTAATACTGAAAGTAACCCCGATGGCTGCCACTAACGTTTGTTTCCATCGCGCGAGGAGCAAGGAATAGGCGATACGGAAGATTAAACGATATTTCATATTAAGGTTTCAAGAGTTCGTCGGTTTTGGATAAACCCTGAATAATTTCGGCTTGTTGGAAATCCTTTAATCCCGTCTTCACTTTCCGTTTTTCACCGCCCTTTAAGGTAATCAGAGAATCGCCGATCAAATAATTTCTTGGGACCAATAAAGCTTTGTCTTTCTTCTTTAAAATGATACTCGCCTCAAAATTCATAAAGGGGAATAATTTTTTAGGGGCTTTACTAAAGCGCGCTTCTACCAAGAAAGTTTTACTACGCTCGTTCATGTAGGGATAAATTTTCGTGACCGAAGCTTCAAAAACCTCATTTTTGTAACTATCTAGTCGGACGATAATAGCTTGGTTTAGATTCAATAACATGATATCATTTTCATCTACTTGCATTTCCAAGATAAAGGAATTTGGATTTCCTATTACGGCGATCGGCATTTGCGGGGTCACCAATTCCCCTTTGTTTTTTGAAATGGAAAATACGACGCCATTCATTTTGCTGCGCAGGGTGAAATCTTGTTGGAGTCGAGCGGAAATTTCAACGGTCTTTTTCGACTGATCCCCTGAAAAAGAGATTTGCCTTTTCAGGTCGCGGTAGCGCTGGATGGAGGACAAATAATTCGTTTTGGAATTTTCAAAGGCCATTTCTTTTTGTTCCAATTCGATGCGGGTTCCTACTTGTTGCGCCCACAGGTTTTTTTGTCGGAAATAAATGGAAGAATCTAATTTGAATTTTTGAAAGGAGGTTTCGATGATGTTATGCGCCTCGTTTAATTTTCCCTGATTCGCTGATTTATCTGCGAAATTAGCAGCGATTTGAGCATTTTCGGTGCTCATTTTCTGTGCCTCATTGGACAATTGCAAAATGGGTTGGCCTACATGAACCACATCTCCTTCCTTGACTAAAATTTGGTCTATGATTCCATTGACTGTGACAAAGGCTTGGTATTGATCTTGGCTTTTAACGATTCCAGAGGCATAAATGGATTCCGTAATGGGTCCTTCGGTCGGAAAGATCGTTTCTTCTTTTTTACCACATGCGAAGAAAAGAAGGACGAACCCGAGGAGAAAAAATTGTTTCATTGGGTTTAATTTTTTTGCTTATAAAAGAACGATAAATTGACCCAAATTCCAAGTTGGGCCACCTGATATTTGTCAATAAAAAATCATTTTAGAACCGATAAGGTTAAATCGATGCTTTTTCAAGATATTTGTATCGCTAAAAAAAATGCCATGAAAATTACCTATTTTGATTCCTATGCAGATTTAAGTGTTCACGCGGCGAAGCTGATTGCCAATGAGGTTTCTCTGAAACCTGATTTGCTTTTTTGCGCTGCCACGGGCGGTTCTCCCACTGGTATGTATGCAGAAATGAAACAAGCAGAAAATTCTCATCCCGGATTATATGGTCAGATGCGCGTTATTAAAATGGACGAATGGGGCATTATTCCGGTAAGCCACCCGGATTCATGTGAAAGTTATTTAAAACAGCACCTGCTTGGGCCATTACAAATTTCAGATTCTCGCTATGTCGGTTTCGATACCGCACCGGAGGTTCTGGCGCAGGAATGCCAACGCATCGAAACATATATACATGTCCAGGGTCCCTTTGATATTTGTATTCTTGGCCTAGGAAAAAATGGGCATATAGCTTTTAATGAACCTGCAGATGCATTAGTAGCCGAATTTCACAAAGCGACCTTAGCGCCTACGACGATTCAGCATGATCCAACACTTTCACAGGGCGAGGAAGCAGCTTATGGGCTTTGCGTGGGGATGGCTGGCATAATGCAAACAAAAAAAATCATCTTTTTGGTGACTGGCAAAGGAAAACAAGACGCCATTCGAGCTATTTTGGACGGTGGTATTTCGACCCAATTACCCGCTTCATTTTTATGGATGCATCCGAATGTGGAATGTTTAATTGACCGAAACAGCTTGTAAAAGCGTTTTTTGAACCAGCCGAGGTTTATCCGTTTGAATTAAATCAAGGCCTAAGGATAGGGCTTTTTGATAATTTGCTTGTTGGTCAAAAGGCCCCAACACGTCTGTGAAAATCTTGATTCCTCGGTTATGAATTTCCTGAACCAATTCGGGGCTAATGGCTAACCAATTCGCATCAAAGGCATAGGGTTTCAATCGGGCAATTTTCGCTTCCATGTCCGCTTTGTTTTTCAAACTAGGCATTAATTTGGCCGCTGGAAATTCCATTTTTAAGTTCTCCAAAAATACGTCTGACCCATAAAAACAGGATTCATCGGCCAAGTCATATTTTTTCAGCATTTCCACGAGGGGCTTTGGTGCGACCTCTTTGCAATCCACATAGATAAATGTTTTTTGGCGATGCTTTTTATTCCAGCGAGAAATTAGTCGACATACTTCTTCCAAACTGGGCACCTTTTCCTTCTCGAATTCAGGTCCATATCCTTTGCCCGCCGAAAGACTTTTGATTTCATCAAAGCGTAAACTTTTGATAGATCCGTGGCCATTGGTGGTACGGTCGAGGCTGCCATCATGCAGAATGACTAATCGGTCATCTGAGGAAGTTCGGACGTCGATTTCGATGAGATTTACTCCTGCCTCGAGTGCTTTTTTATAAGTTGCCAGCGTATTTTCAGGTGCCAATCCCGTGTTTCCCCGATGGGCGGAAATCTGGATTGGCACCTTTTGTCGAAATAAATTACCTGTATCGGAGGGGGCTATTAATTGCAGCCAGCAAGTGAAAATAGCCAGTATATTCATTTATAAATTGCCCTTTTTGCGTTCTGAAATAATGAATTCTGATGTGCGAAGCGACAGTGCCAAAATTGTCCATGTTGCATTTTTATCTCCTTGAGAAACAAAAGGGGAAGCATCGGCAACGAATAAATTTTTCACGTCATGGGCTTGGCAATTGCTATTTAAAACCGAAGTTTTTGGGTCATTGCCCATCCGAGCCGTCCCCACCTCGTGAATAATACGTCCTGGCTCTTCCAATCCGTAATTTTTATCCTTACCCGGTTTAGGACCTAATGGCTCACCACCCATTTCATGGATGATTTGCTCAAAAGTCTCGTGCATGTGCTTGGCCTGTTTGATTTCGTAATCGCTCCATTTGTAGTTGAATCGCAACACAGGAATACCGTATTTGTCCACGGCGTTCGGGTCGATTTCGCAAAAATTGTCTTCCCTTGGAACAGGTTCCCCACGTCCCGCAAAACTAACATAAGAGCCGTAAAAGCGGCGATAATCTTCTTTTAATTTGGCACCGTATCCACCAGCGGCCATTTGAATACCTTCGCGTGAACGGGCATATTTGCCATTGATGCCTTCGATGCCCCAACCAAAGCCGTAGGTCGGCATGCCCATGCCACCGCCATATTCAATATGGTAGCCGCGAGGGAAATCTAATTTTTTATTGTCTAACCACCATGGGGTATATACGTGCATGCCGCTGACCCCGTCTTCGTTATAGCGCTTACGGTCGAAAAGCGTCGGGATAATGGCGGAGCGAGAGGCTCCGGTCGAGTCATTTAAATATTTCCCCACCACACCGCTTGAATTTGCGAGGCCATTCGGGAAACGAGCACTTTTGGAATTCAATAATAAACGTGCCGTTTCGCCAGAGCTGGCGGCAAGAATCACAATTTTTCCTTTGACTGAATATTCTCCCAAGGTGCCTGTGTGTACATAGGAAACACCCGTAGCTAATCCAGTGGCTGGATCTGACATCACTTCACGCGCCATCGCGAAAGGCAATAAGGTTACATTTCCAGTGGCTAAAGCCGGTTTCACGTGCACAGAGGAAGAGGAATAATCGGCATATGCCTGACACGCCCGCCCGCATTGTCCGCAATAAAAACAAGAACCACGTTCGTTATTGATCGGCTTCGTTAAAATGGATTTACGGGCCGGATAGGTTGGGATTCCTAAGGCTTTATTCGCTATATAGATTAATTTTTCGTGTAAACGTGGTTTTGGTGGAGGTAAGAAATATCCATCTGGATCATTCCGCAGGCCTTCATTGGTTCCAAAAATCCCCACTTCTTTATCCACCCGGTCATAAAAGGGTTTGATGTCTTCGTAACTGATTGGCCAGTCGTCTCCTAAACCATCGATGCTCTTTCGCTTAAAATCATCGGGTCCAAAGCGCAAGGAAATACGACCCCAGTGATTCGTCCTTCCGCCGACCATTCTCGACCGAAACCAGTCGAAATTCGTACCCGCGGCACGCGTATAGGGTTCGCCATCGATTTCCCAGCCGCCATAGGCTGCATCAAAATCCCCAAAAGCACGGACCGTATTCGCTCCCCGACGAGGAGATTCGTAAGGCCATTTCATTTGGGTGATGTTTTTGGGATCCGCGGGATCATAAGCCTGACCCGCTTCTAGGAGGCATACTTTGGCACCTGCTTTAGCCAGGGTATAAGCTGCCATTCCGCCGCCTGCACCGGAACCGACGATGACAACATCAAAAACTGTTTGTTGGGATTTTATGTAAATCGAATCGTTAATCATGAGAAAAGTTTGGAGAACTCAAAACTAAATATTAAATCGTAAAATCGTAAGAAAATTTTGCTAATTCTGTATTATTGTAGAATAAATCAAACCACCTTATCTACATTACCTGTCAAAAATGAATTTTCGATTAAAATTCATTCAAACCTATTCCACCCACTCATGAAAAAAATGACCCTTTTAAAAGGATTAATCCTTTTATTTTTGCCTTTGCTTGCTATTTCACAAGCCAAAATTACTCCTGACAAAGCTTTGAAAAGCTATATTTCAAATGGCGATCCAACCTATTCTTGGGAATTAAGAGATTCCACAACGTTAGGCAGTTCGAAGGCCTATCAATTAGTTTTAACGTCCCAAAAATGGCATGGGATTACCTGGCGTCATCAATTGACCATCGTGGTTCCAGCGACCATTCAATACGATGGAGCTATGTTATTCATTACGGGTGGCAGTAATAAGGATGAACAGCCCAATTGGAGTTCTGAAGATAAAATGTGGCCTATTTTAGCCGCCATTGCCTCGAAAAACAAGGCGATCGTAGCCTTAATTAAACAAGTCCCGAACCAACCCCTCTTCGATGGAAAAACGGAGGATGAATTAATCTCCTTTACCTTGCATCAGTTTAAGCAGGACAAAGATTACTCGTGGCCGCTTCTTTTTCCCATGGTCAAATCTGCGGTGCGGAGTATGGATGCCATTCAAGAATTTGCGAGCAAAAAACTTCATTCCCCGGTGACGAATTTCTTGATTTCAGGTGCTTCGAAACGCGGTTGGACTACCTGGCTTTCCAATGCCATTGATGATAAGCGAGTAAAGGCGATAGGGCCGATGGTGATCGATATGTTGAACATGCCCAAAACCCTTAGTTATCAATTAGAAACCTATGGCGAATACAGCATTCAAATCGAAGATTATGTCAAATTAGGTATTCCACAAGGTTCCGGTACCGCGGATGGCCAGGCGATTACCGCAATGGTGGATCCATATTCTTACCGGGATAAATTGACGGTTCCTAAGATAATTTTCATTGGAACCAATGATGAATATTGGACAGCGGATGCTATCAAACATTATTATGATAAGATTCCGGGGAAAAACCTAATTCATTATGTCCCTAACGCGGGACATGATTTAGGGGGCGGAAAACAGGCTTTGGAGGCCTTGAGCGCTTTTTTCGGTTTAACCTTGCAAAACAAAGAATATCCGGTATGTACATGGAATGTGGTTAAAGGCAAAGAAGGTTTTGAAATTAAGGTGAATGCGGTGGCAGAAGGATTGCAGGATGCGGCGATTTGGGGCACTACCTCGGGGGATCGAGATTTTCGGAATAATTTATGGTTGACCCGCCGCATAAAACCTGAAGGAAATACGGTGAAATATACGGTCCCCTTTGTGAAAAAAGGATTTCAGGCTTTTTACATCGATTTAAAATACAAAGATCCGAACGGTGGTTCTTATTCGGTTAGCACGCGGGTGTTTACGACGGATACCAACAACGTATTGTAAACCGGTAATTTTAATAAGGTAAGAGGCATCGAGGAAGATGCCTCTTTTTTATTTGATGTCTTTGAGATGGAATAAAAACTCGGAGAAGTTAACCAAAGAATGGACCAAGGCCGCATAAAATACATTTTTGGTTTTTAGATACGTATATCCATAAGCCCAACCAGCCACGGCCGCCAAACCTACAAATAAAATCGATCCTTTATGGTAATGGGCTAAGCCAAAGGCCATGCTGATGATGGCCAAGGCCGTATAGGTACCCACCGCCTGCCATTGTTTTTGTTCTAAAAAATAGGCGGGAATGAATAAGCCCAGCGTGATGAGGATTGGAAACCAGATGTATTCGATGGCCAAAGCATATCCCGCTAAGGCAGAAAGAATGAGCATAATCGCAATTCCAAAGGTCCAATAGGATTTCCAAGCGCCTGATTTATTGATTTGTTGGGCCAACATATTCTGCATCAGCCCCCGAAAAAATAATTCCTCAAATATCGCCGTGCCTATCCAGATGCGCATGATTTCCAAGACCGATTTGGCAAATCCATCTTGGATAACTTCCTCGAATGGATGAGGATTCACAAAACCTAAAGACCAAGCAATCACGCATACAAATCCCAGGAAAGAGACCCAAGAAAGCAATGCAATGCCTAAAAAGGAAAATTTGAACACGGGGTAAAAGCCGATGTCTTTGATTTTTCGAATGGATCCATAGGCATAGGCCATCAATAAAACCCAGGAGATTTTGTACAGGGAACCGAAGCCATTGCCTTTGATGGGTAGCGTCGTATCTCCATGGAATTTCACGAGCGTTAGGGGCAACACAAAAAGAAGTAAAAAGATATAATCGATTCGGCCGACGTCGGTTCTTGGATTTGCTTGGTAATACAATACCGGAAAAATAAACAAGAAGGGCAGAAGACTTCCCGAACCTTCAAATGGATTTTCCCCATGAATACTCACATAGGTCACCATGAGGAACCAAAGTAGGGTGGGGAAGATGAGGGATTTTTGTTGGGCTAATAAGCCCTTTTCCTGGATGTAGGCTTGGACGTCTGGATTTCCTAGGTTAAAAATGAAAAAATAAACGAGGGCGACAAAAGGTAAAGTGATGGCTAATTCTTGACCAGAAATATTTCCTTGGTACAAAATAAATAAGAAAACATACAACAGAGTTAAAAGGCTACCTTTTAAAAAAGCGCTTGGAATGATTTTCATAGGTTTTTGTCTCATGTCTACAAAAAAGGTCAAGATGCAAGTCTCGACCTTTTTTATGTTATTTTAAAACGAATTACACGCGTAAGAAGGTTTTCTTTTGGTACATGAAATATAGGAATAACCATTTTAAACCGGTGTAGCAAATGGCTAGCGCCACGGCGTTATAAGGGTCCCCGATTAATTGGCCTAACCAATGAAACATCCCATCTGTCGCATATTTCCAATCGATTAAAATACCTGATAAATAGATCAGGATGGAATTCATTCCGATTACCCGAAAGAAAAAGGCCCATTTTTGATGACCTAAAACATCGATGATATAATAAAATAAAGAAAGTAGGCAAAGGCTGATGCCGCCGACGAGCATAACGAATGAACTCGACCACAGGTTTTTATTGATCGGGAAATCAAGGTTCCAAACTAAAGCGATTCCAATGAAAATCACCCCGGTAAGGGCCATTTTTTTTGTTTTTTCTAGGCCTGAGGCTGCGTTATGTTTTAAATAATTTCCAGTTAATATGCCTAATAATCCAGTTGAAACAGCGGGAATGGTTGAGAATAGACCTTCTGGGTCGTGATTTCCTTTGTATAAATGTCCCGGCATGAGGATACGATCCATGTAAGAAGCGAAATTGCCTTCTTGACTTAAATCCCCGATCGCAAAACCTGGCGCAGCATTGAATTTTAATATCAA
>Ga0209499_1000948_pt1 | contig 21150 bp, 18 predicted proteins | sample C_130208_EF_Meta_FD_187306 | JGI IMG/M metagenome (GOLD analysis project Ga0209499, IMG submission 187306) | Freshwater microbial communities from Lake Croche, Canada to study carbon cycling - C_130208_EF_MetaG (SPAdes) (version 2) | ecosystem: Environmental > Aquatic > Freshwater > Lake... | reverse complement strand
AACTCACAAAGGTAAAAGTATCAAGCTAAAAAGGAAACTTTTTGAAAGGTTTCTTTCAAAGAAAATACATACTTTACAAACCGAGCTAAATTATATACAATTAAAAAAATAATGATTTTATTTTTTTAATGATTGAAAACATTTCGCAAAGTATTCGATTTGCTAGTTGCGATTTATTATAGAATACGTGGATTTTCTTTGAATCACAAAGAGCGCTAAAAAAAATGAATCTATTATTTCAAAAATTCAATGTTTCTTTTGAGACCCTCAAATTTAGTTCGTTTTACAGCTGAATTTTTAAAAACTTTTTTAAAGACATCTTCGGTAATTTCTTCCCAATCTTTTTTAGTAAAAGAAAGCAATTTCGAACTTGTATCGAATAAAGGTTCGTTGTGTGGTTTAGAAAATTTATTCCACGGACATACATCTTGACAAATGTCACAGCCAAACATCCAATCATCAAATTTGCCTTTCATTTCTTGTGGCAAATTGTCTTTTAATTCGATGGTAAAATAGGAAATACATTTACTTCCGTCAACCACATAGGGCGCAACAATAGCTTGTGTGGGACAAGCGTCAATACATGCTGTGCAAGTTCCACAATGATCTGTGGTAGCATGATCATATTCTAATTCTAAATCAATAATTAATTCAGCTATAAAATAAAACGACCCTACTTTTTGAGTGATTAAATTACTATTTTTTCCAATCCATCCTAAACCCGATTTTGCTGCCCAAGCTTTGTCTAAAACTGGAGCTGAATCAACAAAAGCACGACCTGAAACGGCACCAATTTCAGTTTGAATTGTATCTAATAATTCTATAAGCTTTTCTTTTATTACAAAATGATAATCTTGTCCGTAAGCATATTTAGAAATCTTATAACTCTCATTATTCTGTTCATCTGAAGGATAGTAATTCAATAATAAGGAAACAACACTTTTAGAATCAGCAACTAATAAGTTTGGGTTCAGTCGTTTATCAAAGTGGTTTTCCATATAGGTCATCTGTCCGTGTTGATTTTTATTCAACCAAGATTCCAATCGCGGTGCTTCCTCTTCAAGAAAACCCGCTTTGGATATACCACATGAAAGAAAACCGAGGCGTTTGGCTTCGGCTTTTATTAGTTGCGTGTATTTTTCTTTATTGTTAATCAAAATTAAAACAATCCTCCCTGAATATTTACTTTTACTTTCCCTAAATGTTTATAAGCCTTTTCAGTAACTTCTCTACCTCTAGGAGTTCGCATAATAAAACCTTCTTGGATTAAAAAGGGCTCATAAACTTCTTCTATCGTTTCGCTACTTTCTGAAACTGCTGTTGCCAAAGTTGAAAGTCCAACCGGGCCGCCTTTAAACTTATCTATAATCGTTAATAGAATTTTATTATCCATTTCGTCTAAGCCGTGTGCATCTACATGGAGTGCACTTAATGCGTATCGTGCAATTTCAATATCAATTTTACCATTGCCTTTTATTTGAGCAAAATCTCTTACACGGCGCAATAATGCATTTGCTATTCGCGGTGTTCCTCGACTTCGTCCGGCAATTTCTATTGCAGCTTCCATTGTAATTGGCATTTTCAAAATAGAAGAGCTACGTTGAACAATAGTAGTTAGAAGTTCAGTATTGTAATATTGCAATCTGCTTTGGATTCCGAAACGGGCGCGCATAGGAGCCGTAAGTAATCCTGAACGAGTGGTAGCTCCAACAAGAGTAAAAGGATTCAAGTTTAATTGAACCGTTCTAGCATTTGGACCCGATTCAATCATAATATCAATCTTAAAATCTTCCATTGCCGAATACAAATATTCTTCAACGATTGGGCTTAAACGATGAATTTCATCAATAAACAATACATCTCTATCTTCAAGATTGGTAAGTAATCCTGCTAGGTCTCCTGGCTTATCAAGAACAGGTCCAGAAGTAATTTTGATTCCAACACCAAGTTCATTCGCCAAAATATTAGCTAAAGTAGTTTTGCCAAGGCCAGGAGGACCATGAAACAGCGTATGATCAAGAGCTTCATTTCTTTGATTGGCGGCTTCAACAAAAACTTTCAAATTATCTAATACTTGATCCTGTCCTGTAAAATCCTCAAAAGAAAGCGGTCTTAACTTTTTTTCAAGGTCAAGTTCTTCAGGATTAAAATTGGTATTTGTTGGATCTAAATTTTCGTTCATACTACAAATATATAACAAAGTTGGCTGTAAATAAAAATGCCTCTCATAAGAAAGGCATTATATTTATTCTGTTATTAAATCTTAATGGTGTAAAACCTCTTCACCAGGTTTCATAGGAACATTTTGAGGAACAAAATCTTCATCATGCCCTGGCTTACTATAATCATATGGCCATCTGTAAACTTCTGGAATTTCACCTTCCCAATTTCCATGAATATGTTTTATAGGAGCCGTCCATTCTAAAGTATTTGATCTCCATGGATTTTGAACTGTTTTCTTACCGTAGAAAATGCTGCTAAAGAAATTATAAATGAATACCAATTGAAAAGCGCCACCTATAAGAGCAAAAGTTGTAATAACTACGTTTACATTTTGCAAATCATCGAATAATGGGAAATTGGTATTTTCGTAATAACGTCGAGGAAGACCTGCCATACCAATAAAGTGCATTGGAAAGAAAACTCCATAAGCACAAATTGCAGTTACCCAGAAGTGAATATAACCTAGTGTTTTGTTTAGCATTCTACCAAACATTTTTGGATACCAATGGTAAATGCCTGCAAACATTCCGTAAAGAGCAGAAATACCCATTACTAAGTGGAAGTGAGCTACAACAAAATAAGTGTCGTGAACGTTAATATCTAAAGTACTATCACCTAAAATAATTCCTGTTAATCCTCCTGTAATAAAAGTCGAAACTAAACCAATAGAAAATAACATTGCAGGATTTAGCTGTAAATTACCTTTCCATAAAGTTGTAATATAGTTAAACGCTTTTACCGCAGATGGAATAGCGATTAATAATGTTGTAAATGTAAATACCGAACCTAAAAACGGATTCATTCCCGATATAAACATGTGGTGCCCCCAAACAATAGTAGATAAAAATGCAATTGCTAAAATTGACATGATCATCGCTCGGTATCCAAAAATTGGTTTACGTGAGTTGGTTGCTATAACTTCAGAAGTGATTCCAAGTGCTGGTAACAAGATGATATAAACTTCTGGATGTCCTAAGAACCAGAATAAGTGTTCAAATAGAACCGGAGAACCTCCCTGATAATTCAAAACTTCACCAGCTAAATAAATATCAGATAAGAAAAATGAAGTACCAAAGCTTCTATCCATAATCAACAATAAAGCTGCTGATAATAAAACTGGAAATGAAATAACACCAATTACAGCAGTAATAAAGAAAGCCCAAATTGTTAAAGGCATTCTTGTCATAGACATCCCTTTAGTTCTTAAATTGATAACTGTAACAATATAGTTCAACGAACCCATTAAAGAAGCGGCAATAAAAACTGCCATTGAAACTAACCACAATGTCATCCCTAAACCTGATCCTGAAATAGCTTGAGGTAATGCACTTAAAGGAGGATAAATTGTCCAACCCGCAGAAGCCGGTCCCGATTCAACAAACAAAGAACAAACCATTATCACACTAGACAAAAAGAATAACCAATAGGAAACCATGTTCAAAAATCCTGATGCCATATCTCGAGCTCCAAGTTGTAATGGAATGAGTAAGTTACTAAACGTACCACTCAAAGCAGCAGTTAGAACAAAGAAAACCATTATGGTTCCGTGTATGGTAATTAATGATAAATAAGCTTCATTTGTCATAACACCACCTGGAGCCATTTTTTCTCCTAAAAAGAAGCTAAATACTTTAAAAGATTGCTCAGGCCATGCTAATTGAAGTCTAAAAAGTAAAGACATTCCAACACCAATTATTCCCATAAATATACCTGTCAAAAGGTATTGCTTAGCAATCATTTTGTGGTCTATACTAAAAATATATTTAGTAATAAACGTATCTTTATGGTGATGTTCATGATGATCGTCGTGGTGATCGTGTGCGTGATTATCGTGTGCGTGACTCATGTTTTTATAAAATATATAATTTTTATTATTTCATTGGTGCTACAGCCACTAGAGTAGTGTCTTTTTTAGCAGTTGTAGATGTTGAATCTCTTTTAGATGGATTTGCTTCAGTCGCTTTTGCAGCACTGGCTTCTATAGCAGCAGCTTTGACAGATTGTACTAAAGTTGTTTTTTCACTCAACCATTTTTTATAGTCAGCTGGAGTATCAACAACAATCTTCATTTGCATATTATAGTGAGAAGCTCCACAAATTTTGTTACATAATAAGAGGTAATCAAAGGTATATGGATCCAAAGCAGTTTTTCCTTCAGCAAGTAATTCAACACTTTTTTCCTCTCTAATTTTATTGATATTTGACACTTTTTCGATCATGTCTGGATTCTCTCTCATCTCTGAAGTAGTAACAGATGGAATGAAAGAAAATTGGGTAACCATACCAGGAACACAATTCATTTGTGCTCTAAAGTGAGGCATATACATAGAATGCAATACATCTTGAGAACGAATTTTAAAAATCACTCTTTTTCCTTTTGGTAAATGCAATTCATCGGTTACAATATCATCTTGAGCATTTTTATCAGACAAATCTACTCCAAGAGAATTAATACCATCAATTAATCTAACATTTGCTTTTCCTAAAACATTATCCTCACCAGAATATCTTGCTGTCCATTTGAATTGTTGAGCATAAATTTCGATAACTATTGGTTTTTCAACTTTTTCATTTACAAACATTATGTCCGTCCAAGAATACAAACCGAAAAAAATAAGAACAGCCAATACAATTGCCGGAATTGAACTCCAAATGAATTCTAATTTATTATTATCAGAAAAATACGTTGCTACTTGACCTTTTTTTCCACTGTATTTGTATGAAAAATAAAACAACAACCCTTGAGTAATGGTTTGAACAATAAAAATTAATATCATTGAAATCCACATCAATTCATCAACTTCTTTACCGTGTACTGAAGCTGCATTACTCATTAATGGAAATTTTCCATAATTGGCAAAGCAATAGATTGTGATAATATAGATGAATGCTAAAAAAGCAAAAGATAAATATCCGTTAACTTTATTGTCCTTATTGTTAGCGACTTGACTATTGTCAGATACTTTCCCTACTTGGGTTAAATCGAAAATTTTAGTAAGCTGCCAAAATGCAACTGATAATAAAACTAAAACAAGAAGTATTAATAAACTTGTCATTTGTTGTTTACTTTAAATATTAATAATGAAAATGTTTACTTTCTTCTATAAATGGATTTCGTTTAGGTGTAAGTGGTGCTTTAGTTAAAGCTGTAAATACAACGAAAATAAATAATCCTAAAAAGAATAATACTGATGCAATCTCTGAAACTCCAATAAACCATTGATCACCTACCGTTGCTGGCATAACCATATTAAAGAAGTCAATATAATGACCACACAAAATTACAACTCCAGCTCCAACGATAATTGGTGCTATTCGTTTGAAATCAGTATTGATAAGAACTAAAATTGGAAACACAAAATTCATAACAACTGCTCCCCAAAAAGGTAACGTATAAACATCAATTCTCGTTTTGAAATAAGTTATTTCTTCAGGAATATTTGCATACCAAATTAACATAAATTGAGAGAACCATAAGTAAGTCCAGAACACACTAAATCCGAACATGAATTTAGATAAATCATGAATATGACTTGAATTTACATTTTCTAAATAACCTTTAGACTTTAAATACAATGTTACCATAGAAATTGTAGTAATTGCACTTACAAAGAAACTGGCAAATACATACCATCCAAATAAAGTACTGAACCAGTGTGGGTCAAAAGACATTAACCAATCCCAAGCCATAATAGACTCTGATACAATAAAGAACACTAAGAAACCTGCGGATAATTTGAAGTTCTTTTTATAGAATGCATTGTCGCTTGCTTCATCTTGTAATAAACAATTTTTTCTTGAAATGTATCTATACAAGTTCCATCCTAACAAGAAAATTGCAGCTCTTGAAATCCAAAAAGCAAAATTCAAATAACCCGATTTACCAGCAACAATTTCATCATAATTTGGATTTCCTTTTTCTGTTATTCCTTTAGCCATCCATGTAAATAAATGATTCGATTCAAATAAATGAGTTCCCGTTACTACTAATAGTAAAAAGAAAATTATAGAACCCACAGGTAAATAAGCGGTAATCCCTTGCATAACTCTAAATAACACTGGTGACCAACCTGCTTGAGCTACTTGTTGAATCGCATAAAATGCAAGTACTCCTAAAGATATCAACATAAAGAAAATACAAGCTATATATAAAGCAGCCCATGGTTTGTTTTGTAATTGGTGAAAAACATGTTCGGCATGCTCTTTGTGTTCCTTAACTTCATTGGCTTCTTTTTCTTCTTTAGAAATTACTTTTTCTATTTTAGCCGCTACAACTGCTTTGGAAGAATCAGCAATAACAGAAACTATAGAATCATTTTTTATTTCAGAGGAGTCATTAACAACAGCTTCAATTGCTTCCTCTTTTTCTGATGGTAATACAATAGTTTTTGGATCGTGATTTTCAGCTTCAGCATTATGTCCTTCATGATGACTTTCAGCAATAATTTTTTCTGCATCTTCAATAGATTTTGGAGCAGATAAAAAACCATACACAATTCCAATAAATCCTAAAGTCATTAGGACGAGTGCTGTGGTTTTTAATTTTTTTGAAAATGTATACATATCTATATGAATCTTTTTGTTCTAATTTATTATTGAGCTCTCAATTTCATTACATAAGCAGAAACCATCCAACGTTCTTGTTGATTTAACTGATTTGCATAGGAACCCATTGAATTGATTCCGTAATTAATTACGTGATTGACACTACCTTCGGTGATTTGTCTGTCTTTGTAGTTAGGAACTCCTAAAAATTTTCCTTGTTTAACCAACCAACCTTTACCATTACCCTCGTTTCCGTGACAAATAGCACAATAGATTTCAAAAAGGTCTTGAGCTTTTACCATATCAATTTTAGCTGGATCAAGAGGAGATTTAGAATTTAATTTAGCTGATTCGTATCCTTCTGGACTATTTGCAAATTCATAAGGAACATAACCTCGTTTAATGGTTCCAACTGGAGGTAATTGACCTTCTTTTCCGTATAAACCGGCAGGTGAATTAAATGCAGTTGACTCAGAATATGTTTCATAAGCAACCGATTCATACATGTTTGGCATGTACTGATAGTTAGGTGAATTATTATCCTTACAAGAAGATAAAGATATAAATATCCCTAATATTACTGCTGTTTTAAATAAACTTTTCATGTCTGTCTAGTGCTTTTCTATTACATTAACTTCAACTGCACCTGTACTTTTTAAGAAAGAAGTCAATTCTTCTTCATTATTATTTACAGCTACTTCCATCAAGAAATGATCGTCTGTGGTTCTCACATCCGGATTTTCGGCTTGTTTAAATGGCCATAATCTACTTCTCATATAAAACGTAATCACCATTAAGTGTGCCGCAAAGAAAACGGTCATTTCAAACATAACGGGCACAAAAGCTGGCATGTTTTGAATATAACTCATACTAGGTTTTCCGCCTATATCTTGAGGCCAATCTTGAATCATAATAAAATCCATCATTGTAATGGCAACCGTAAGTCCAATACATCCGTAAATGAAAGCACAAATAGCTAATCTCGTTGATGGTAAACCCATTGCTTTATCCAATCCATGAACAGGAAATGGAGTAAAAACTTCTTCAATATGATGATGTGCTTTTCTAGTTTGCTTTACAGCATCCATTAAAATATCATCATCATTGTATATAGCGTGTATAAATTTATTACTACTCATAACAACTATTAATGTTTATCTGAATGATTATTATCTTCTTTTTCTCTATTCTTTTTGTAATATTCACCAGAAGATTTTAAAATTGTTTTAACCTCTGCTTGGGCAATTACAGGAAATGTTCTAGCATATAATAAGAATAATACAAAGAAGAATCCTATAGTTCCAGTAAAAATTCCAACGTCAATAAATGTGGGAGAGAACATTGTCCAAGAAGAAGGTAGATAATCTCTGTGTAGTGAAGTAACGATAATTACGAATCGTTCAAACCACATACCAATATTTACTACAATTGAGATTATGAAAGAAAACATGATACTAGTTCTTAATTTTTTAGACCACATGAATTGAGGAGAAAAAACATTACATGTCATCATCGACCAATAAGCCCACCAGTAAGGACCAGTAGCTCTGTTTAAGAATGCGTATTGTTCGTATTCTACTCCAGAATACCAAGCTACAAATAACTCCGTAATATAAGCAACACCTACAATAGAACCTGTAATCATGATTACAATATTCATCAATTCGATATGCTGAATAGTGATGTATGCCTCAAGGTTTGATACTTTTCTCATGATGATTAACAAGGTGTTTACCATTGCGAATCCAGAGAAAACAGCTCCTGCAACAAAGTAAGGAGGGAAAATTGTAGTATGCCATCCAGGAACAATAGAAGTAGCAAAGTCCATAGATACTATAGTGTGAACCGAAAGTACTAATGGAGTAGCTAAACCTGCAAGCACTAAAGATACTTCTTCAAAACGTTGCCAGTCTTTTGCTCTTCCGCTCCAACCGAAACTTAGTATAGAATAAACTCTTTTATTAAAAGGGGTTACAGCTCTATCTCTTAGCATCGCAAAATCGGGAAGTAAACCAGTCCACCAGAAAACTAATGATACTGAAAGATAAGTAGATATTGCAAATACGTCCCAAAGTAAGGGCGAGTTAAAGTTTACCCATAACGAACCGAATTGATTAGGAATTGGAACTACCCAGTAGGCCAACCAAGGACGACCCATGTGAATAATTGGAAATAAACCAGCTTGAACGACAGAGAAAATGGTCATAGCCTCTGCCGAACGGTTAATTGCCATTCTCCATCGCTGACGGAACAATAACAATACAGCAGAAATTAATGTTCCTGCGTGACCAATACCAACCCACCATACGAAATTGGTAATATCCCATGCCCAACCTACTGTCTTATTTAGTCCCCAAGAACCAATACCAGTAGAAATAGTATAAGTGATACAACCTATTCCCCAAAGGAAAGCTGCTAATGCTATTGAAAAAACGGTCCACCATTGTTTGTTTGCTCTTCCTTCAACAGGTGCAGCAACATCGAGAGTTACATCGTGATAACTTTTATCACCAATAACTAATGGTTTTCTAATGGGTGCTTCGTAGTGAGACGACATAATCCTTTATCTTGTTTCTTAATTAATCTTTTAACTAGGTATTTCTAACTTTAACGTGATAAATAACGTTTGGTTTAGTACCAACATGCTCTAATAAATGATACATTCTATTATCTTCCAGTAATTCAGTTACTTTAGATTCTTCATCATTTACATCTCCAAAAATCATTGCTCCGGTAGAACAAGCATTTGAACAAGCAGTTTGGAATTCCCCATCTTTTATTACTCTTCCATCTCGTTTAGCATCAAGAATTGTTTTTTGTGTCATTTGAATACACATAGAACATTTTTCCATAACTCCACGAGAACGAACGTTTACATCTGGATTGATAACCATACGGCCTAAATCATCATTCATATGATAATCAAATTCACTGTTTTTATTGTACAAAAACCAGTTGAAACGACGTACTTTATAAGGACAGTTGTTAGCACAATAACGCGTACCTACACATCTGTTATATGCCATATGATTTTGACCTTGACGACTGTGTGAAGTTGCCGCAACTGGACAAACGGTCTCACAAGGTGCGTGATTACAATGTTGACACATTACTGGTTGGAAAGCTACTTGAGGATTATCCGCTGGATGTTCCAAGCTTCCAAATCCTCCTAATGAACCTTTGTCACCAAATAACCCTTCAAAGTTTTCTTTTTTCTCATTGTCACCCGCAAAAGTATCTTCGGAAGAATAATATCTATCAATACGCAGCCAGTGCATATCACGACTTCTTCTAACTTCAGATTTACCAACGACAGGAACGTTATTTTCTGCATGACAAGCAATGACACAAGCGCCACAACCCGTACAAGCATTTAAGTCAATTGATAAGTTAAAATGATGTCCTGTAGAACGATCAAATGGCTCCCATAAATCAACTTTAGAAGCTTCTGTTTCTTTATGATCCAAAGACACCATAGGAACTGGATTCCATTCTTTGCTGTCTTTAGCTGTATTGAAAATTTCAAGTGTTGTTTCTCTAACAATATCTCCTCTACCCATCAACGTTTTTTGTGATTGAACACAAGCAAACTCATGCTCTCCACTTGATTTTGTTAATGTAGCAGATTGAACATTTTTAAAGTTATTATATAACAAGTACGCATTAACACCCACTTGCATTTCTTCTTTTAAAGATGCTTTTTTACCATATCCAAGCGCTAAACCTAAAGTTCCTTTTGCTTGACCTGGTTGAACAATTACCGGAACATTTTCAAGTTTAACACCATTAACTGTTAAAGTAACATAGCTTCCGTTAAGTCCACCATTTGCTACAATTCTGTTTTCTAAAGCTAATTTAGATGCATCTGCTTGTGAAACAGTAACGTAGTTATCCCAAGATACTCTTGTAATTGGATCTGGAAACTCTTGTAACCATGGATTGTTTGCTTGTTGACCGTCTCCTAAACCTGTTTTAGTATACAATACTAATTCGAAATCTTTAGAAGAAGTCGCTTTTGCTAAAGCAGCAGCTGCTCCACCATAATCAGCAGTCCCGCTAGTAATAGAAGCAGCTCCAGAAACAATTAATCCATCGTGTAATACTTTATTCCAAGTACTTCCTGCAGTATAAGATGCAGCAGTAGTTTTTACATAATCATAATAAGTACCTGCAACACCATTCCAAGACATTAAAGCTTCTTGAAATTGTTTAGTATTGAATAAAGGTCTTATTGTTGGCTGAACTAATGAATAAGTTCCTTTAGTCAGCATGTGATCATTCCAAGACTCTAAATAATGAGGAGCAGCAGCGGCAATTTTTACAACTTCTGCCGTTTCATCTTCTTTAATTGAAAATGCAACGGATGTTTTTACTTTTTTAAGACCGTCAACAAAAGCTTTGCTATTGGCTAAAGTATAAACTGGATTAACACCACTCATTATTAAAGTATGAACTGAACCTGCGTTCATATCAGTAATTAATTGAGCTACTTTTTCATTGGAACCTTTTCGTATTAATCGTGCACCAGCTGTAAGCAATGCTTCACTTTTTAACACTTGGTTAATTGCAATAACTATTAATTGTGCGTTTTTATCTTGAATTCCTGAAACTAAAAGTCCTTTGCTTCCAGCGGCTTTTAACTGATTGGCAGCTTTTAAAACTTCTTCTTCCTTTTCAATTTTTACAGTAGCAACTGATGATCCAGTAATTACATTATATATTTTTACTAAGGCATGTTTTTGATTTGCAACCGACATTGGCACTCTCTTATCTGCAGCAGCTCCTGAAAGAGTCATGTTTGCTTCAAATTGGAAATGCTTTGACATTTTTCCAGCTTGAGGTATTCTACTTTTTGCATATCCTTTATCATAGCTTCCTCCTTGCCAATCTCCTAAGAAATCTGCATCAAGAGAAACTATAGTGTTTGCTTTTGAAAAGTCAAAATCTGCAAGTGCTCTTTCACCATAAACAGCTTCAAATGCGTCTAACGCAGCTGATTCTGAAACTGCATCATATACAACATGCTTAGCCGTAGGGTTTTTAGCAATAAAATCAGCAATTAATTTTTCCGATGATGGACTTGCTAGCGTATTAGTTAACAAAACAACTTGTTTCCCGGATGTTTTTGCTTCAACCAAACTCGCTTTGATAGCAGTATCAACTTCACTCCAAGTTGCAGATTTAGAATCTTTTTTTGGAGCTTTAAGACGCATGCTATCATATAAAGACAATACAGAAGCGTGAACTCTTGCGTTAGCTGCGAATTTAGCTCCTTCTATTTTATTATTTTCAATTTTAATGGGACGACCTTCTCTTGTTTTAACTAAAAGATTAGCGAAATCAAATCCGTCAAACATAGTTGTAGCATAAAAATCTGCAACTCCCGGAATGATTGTATCCGGTTGTACTACATAAGGAATTGATTTATGAACTGGTCCCTCACAAGCAGCTAGCGAGGCAGCAGCTGTGGTAAAACCAACGTACTTTAAGAAATCACGACGAGTAGTTGATGAAGATGATAATGACTCTTTATCTGAAAGAAAATCAGAAGTTGGAATTTCTTCCACAAACTCATTATTTCTAAGCGTCTCAACAATAGAGCTATTTTCGTTTAGCTCCTCAACACTTTTCCAGTATTTTTTGTTAGATGACATCGTATATAAATATTAGCTTCTTGATTAAAATTTTAAATTTTTTAGAAGTTTAAGAGTTAATTAGTTTAGTTGCAATAATAAAAACCATGTAAACTTATACCCTCATAAACTTAATAATGACACTTTCCACATTCTAAACCTCCCATTTGTGCAGCAGTCAATTTGTCTACACCATATTTTTTAGAAAGTTCTTTATGAATTTTGTCGTAATATGCGTTGCCTTCCATTTTAACATTAGTCTCTCTGTGGCAATTAATACACCAACCCATTGTTAAAGGAGCAAACTGTTTTTGCATTTCGTAAGTTTGAACTGGTCCGTGACATTTTTGACATTCAATACCTGCAACCGTAACGTGTTGTGAGTGATTGAAATAAGCAAAATCAGGTAGATTATGAATTCTAACCCATTTTACTGGTTGTGTTTTACCCGTATATTTCGTTCCATCCCAACCAACAGCAGTGTATAATTTTTTGATTTCACCATCATAAAATGCCTTAGTATGTCCGTCAACAGTAGAGGTAGTATCCGATACCTCTGCAATGTTTTTATGACAATTCATACATACATTTAGAGAAGGAATTCCTGCATTTTTACTAACTCTAGCAGCAGAGTGACAATATTTACAATTAATTTGATTGCTACCAGCGTGAATTCTGTGAGAATAATGAATAGGTTGAATGGGAGAATAATCTTGGTCAACACCAATTTGCATTAAGAAACCGTACACAAAAAATGCGCTTCCCAAAAGGAAAAATATTGCAGCTACAACCATTAAAAATTGATTTTTAGCAAACGCTTTCCAAATTGGCATTGTTGGCTCTTTAACTGCAATCTCAATACCATTCGATTTGGCAATTTTAGTCAAAACATTGTTAACTAAAAATAACATCACAACCAAAATAAGCAATACTAATGACAAAGCACCCAGTATTAATGTATTTGAAATACCATTGTCACCGCTTTTTGCAGTTGTTCCAGGAACAAGAGCAGGAGCAGGAGCATCAACCTTAACCTCGTCTGTATAGGCAATTATGTTATCAATATCACCATTAGACAATTGTGGAAAAGCAGTCATTACTGCAGGCTTATTTTCTTCCCAAAGTTTTACAGCATCAGCGTCTCCCGATTTGATCAAAGCAGAACTATTTTTAATCCATCCATAAAACCAGTCTTTTTTATGACGACCTGAAACACCTCTTAATGCTGGACCTGTCATTTTTCTATCTAGATTGTGACAAGCAGCGCAATTTGCATTGAACAATTCTTTGCCTTTAACGGCATCACCACCAGATGCTGCCATTGGAGCTACATCACCTTTTGCTGGCGTTGCAGCCATTGTTGGCGCTGGTGCTGCAGTGGCTGCAGGAGCTTCTTGAGCGTATGTTGACAAGGAGAAAGTTAGCATTAAAGCTAATCCGAATGAATAAATTCTGGAAATCGAATTATGGTTACCCACTTTTTTCATATTATAAATGATTATCGACTAATTGTGGTACAGTTAAAATGCATAGTATTGCAATTTTACCAATACGTTTCTTTTAAAACTGGAACAAAAATACAATTTATGAACTATTCACAAAACCCTAAATATATCTAAATTATCAATTTATATTAATTCTAAATAATATTTATATTTTAGTATATTCTTATATGTTTACATTTGCATAAAAATCAAACTATTATGAAATTTTCAACAAAAAAAGAGTTCATTAAACTGTGTTTATATATTTTACTTTTTTTTAAATTTAATCAAATAAATGCTCAAAAAGTTACCGTTTACCAAGATTCAAAATTTGAAGAATTATTAAACCAAAAAAGAAAAGTAAACTCTTCTTTAACAATCAATAATAGATATAAAATACAAATCTTTAATGGCACTAGTGAAGAGTCAAAAAAAACACTAATTCAATTTAAAAGAGAAAATAAAAATTACGATGCTACAATAGTTTTCAGTACTCCTTTATATAAAGTATGGATAGGAAATTTTAAAACTAGAATTGAAGCAGAACGAAATTTGAATTCGCTTAAAAAAAACTATCCAAATTCGATAATAATCAAACCTAATAAATAAATAAATTATTGAAACTAAATAGTATTAAGTTAAAAAAAACGCTTCCTTTTTTTTCCTATATCTTCCATCCTATTTTTATACCAATAATAGGTACTGGATTTTACATTCATTTTTCAAACGATTTTTATAATAATGACACCTCCTTTTTATTATTTTTTCAAGTAGTAATTATTACGTTCTTGCTGCCTTTATCTTTTTTTTATTTACTAAAAACTTTTGGAAAAGCAGACAATTTAATGCTTTCAGATGCTTCACAACGAAAAATGCCCCTTTTAATGCAAGTTGCTTTAACCTTTATTCTAATTAATAAAAGTGTTACTATTGATCAATTTCCTGAATTATTTTTTTTCTTCTTGGGTGGAATTGGAAGTACTTTAATGGCTTTTGCATTAATTTACACTAAAGTAAAAGCCAGTATTCATATGATTGCTATCAGTGCCTTAAGTTTTTTTGTTATTGGATTATGTATTCACAACGAATTGAACATCGTTTATACAATTGCAACGTTATTTTTGACTACAGGAATTATAGCCACCTCAAGACTATATATGAAGGCACACACCATGGAAGAATTACTAATTGGCTATGTAGCTGGAATGTTACCTCAGGTTGTACTTTGGGCAATTTGGTTATAAAATATAAAATTGTAATCCAAAATTAATGGTACTCATTTTGATGTTTTCACCATTGATAACCGCAGATTTAAAGATAGGATTGAGTCCATAATAAAGATATCCGTTCCATGTATTTCTTCCTGCAGCCAAATAACAACCGTATTGTAGTTTATTAAAATCGGGATTGTTTTTATATACTATTTTTTGAACATCATTTACAAATTTGTATTGATCGCTCACCAAATAACTCAATTTGAATCCAGTGTAAATACGCCAAAAAATATGACTTTCTGGATTGGAAGTTCGCCATCTAATTTCTAAAGGTAAATCAACATAATGAAGCGATAGTTTGTTTTTGCTATAATAAACATCGGCGGGAATAAATTCATAATTATAAATAACCCCATTAGGTTTTGAAATATATAAATTATCGTTTAAAACATTTAATGAATAACCTAACCCAACTGCTATTGCAAAAGTTCTTTTTTTATTTATGGGCATATCCCTTAAAAAACCGATTGAAAAACCTGAAGAAAATTTATTTTGACGAAGTCCGTTAAGGTTTTGGAGTTTATTGAAAGTAAAGTTTATATAAAATTGATCTTCACGATATAAAGAATCTAAAACTGGTTTCTTTACTGCCATCTCTTCTTGAGCAAAAACACCAAAAAAAATAAAGAAGGTTAGTATAGAAAAATATAACTTCATTAATACAATAATTTAGCAGAGAGGATGGGATTCGAACCCACGATACAGTTACCCATATACAAACTTTCCAGGCTTGCTCCTTCAACCACTCGGACACCTCTCTTAGTATTATAATGCAAAGAACAATAAAATTTAGCAATAAACAAAACGGAATTTAAACCATTTCGCCACGTAGTGAAGTTTCAAAAACAGATTTAAATACACTGCCTTCAACTTTTTGCCCTAACAAGTACATTAATTTAGTGATTGCTGCTTCTGTAGTGATGTCTTTCCCAGAAATAAGTCCGATATTTTGAAGTTGTGTACTGGTTTCATATTGCCCCATATTAACGCTTCCGCCCGAACATTGTGTGACATTAATTACATGCAATCCTTTGTTGATGGCATTCTTTAAAATGGCAATAAACCAATCTTCAGTAGGAGCGTTGCCAGAACCATAAGTTTCTAATACAATTCCTTTCAAATTGGGAATAGCAAATAGTGCCGACAAAACCGACTCGTTAATTCCGGGGAACATTTTTACAATTACTACATGATCATCCAATTCTTTATGCACTTTAAATTTTTGGGTTGGATTAGGTAAAAGTGCCGATTCATTTATTTTCAAATGAACACCAGATTCTGCTAATTCAGTATAATTGGGAGATGCAAAAGCATTAAAATGTTCTGCGTTTATTTTGGTAGTTCTATTAGCACGGTATAATTTGTATTCAAAATAAAGACAAACTTCATGAACTACCGGTTTACCATTTTCTTGTAATGAGGCAATTTGAATGGCTGTAATTAAATTTTCTTTCGCATCGGTACGCAAGTCGCCAATTGGCAATTGTGAGCCGGTGAACACAACAGGTTTAGCTAAGTTTTCTAGCATAAAACTCAATGCCGACGCCGAATAGGACATGGTATCGGAACCGTGTAGCACGACAAATCCGTCGAATTTAGTATAATTGTCTTCAATAACCGTTGCTATTTGAATCCATTTCTCTGGATTCATATTGGAGGAATCTATGGGTTTCCTAAAAGAAAAGGTTTCAATAACACAATCTAATTGTTGAATTTCAGGAATCTTTTCTAATAATTTATTAAAATTAAATGCTTTTAAAACACCCGTTTTAAAATCTTTCATCATACCGATGGTTCCACCCGTATAAATCAATAAAATGTTGGGTTTAGATTGCATTTTCGTATTTTGACTTGTTTACAACGGGATTGGCATACATGTTCAAGAATCCTTCCACCATAATTTCATTAGCAGTGTCGATTTTCAATTCTAGTCTTCTCTCAAATAATGACTTTTCATCTTCGGAGTACTGACTGCTGTATTTGTTTGTTTTGTGCAATAAATCATAAGCAATATAATTAGTGGGCCACAGTTTATAAGAGCGCAAAATTGAATCGTCAATTGCTTGAGCTAACGCTTGAGTTTGTTTGTTATTATTTTCGTTTTCAACTACAAGCGCATCAATTTCTTTATCCAAAACATCTCCAACATGAATATGAATTCGTTTTTTCTGACCAATAATTCCGCTTAATAATGTAATGAAATCCTCGTTTTTTTCTTTCACATAGGTTTCGGCTTTAGCTTCAGCCATTAATTGCGGCATTTTCAAAGCATCAGTAGGATCATATTCATAGGAAATTGAAACGGGAACAATCTTAATTTTTTTGAAATAATTCATTAAATTTGGTTCCTCTGAACCCATTCCAAGCATTTTTAAAACACCTGAATGGGTAGCGTCATTGCCGTCTTTGGTTCTTCCTTCTCGTTGAGCAATCCAAACCGAACGATTTTCACGAAGCAACAATTGCCCAATATATTCTGCCATCAATTTAGAACTTTGCAATAATTCGCGAGGAGGCAAACCTCTTTGGACTAAAAAATTTCGATTTAATTTGGATAATTTCAATAGAAAATCTTTCTTAACTAAATTGTCTCCAATAGCTGATGCTGTCATAACTAAACCATGATCAAATAAACAGGCATTCAGCAAAGAAGTGTCTAAAATAATATCGCGATGATTGGAAATAAAAAGATATGAGGTATTTTTTTCTAATTTATCAAACCCTGAAGTGGTCAATCCTTCCGATGATTTTTTTAATACTTGTTGCACCGATTCGTAAATAAAGTTGCACTGAAAATCACGAATAGAATGGGTTCTTTTCAGTTGTTCTTTCCAAACCTCGTCAGCAATATCTGGGAAGGTGAAATTCATTATCGCTTTCATCATCGGATTATTAAGACAAGCGCGAATTCCTTCATTTACTTCGCTGTCATAATAGGGACGAATGGCATCAAATTTCTGCATTTTATTTTCTTTTAAGAAGAACAAAATAACAAAAAATTTATGACTATTTGACTATTTAACTTTTAAATCCCAAAAACAGCACTAGAATTTTCTGTGGTTATTCGAGCAATTTCAACTACTGGAACATTATAAATTTCTGCTAATTTTTGAGCAACTAATAGAGTGTAACTGCTTTCGTTTCGCTTGCCCCGATGTGGAAAGGGAGCCAAATAAGGTGAATCGGTTTCTAAAACAATATGTTTTAAATCGATTTTTTTTAAGAATTGGTCTATTTTTCCGTTTTTGAAAGTGGCCACTCCTCCTATTCCAAGTTTTAACCCTAACGAAATAGCTCGTTCTGCTTGAACTAAATCTCCCGTAAAACAATGAAATATTCCGAATAAATCGTTGGCTTTTTCGCTTTCTAAAACTTCAAAAGTTTCGTCAAAAGCATCGCGGCAATGGATATTTATAGCTAATTGATTTTTTTTTGCCAATTGAATTTGATGTTGGAAGGCATATTGCTGTTCTTTTAAAAATGTTTTATCCCAAAATAAGTCCATACCAATTTCACCTACAGCATAAAACTTTCTTTTGGCCAATTGGGCTTCTACATGAGCTAGTTCTTCTAAATAATTTTCTTTCACATAGGTAGGATGCAACCCCATCATTAAAAATATATTTTCAGGAAATTGCGCTTCCAAATCATACATTTTTTGTGTATAGGTAGAATCGATTGCTGGAATAAAAAAACGGGACACCCCAATTTCAATGGCACGCTGAATCATTTCGTTGCGGTCTTCTTGATATTGAGAAGAATACAAATGGGTGTGGGTATCTGTGAGAATCATGATTGTTTTATTTCACTACAAAAGTAACAAAAGAAAAAGAAAAAAGTAGCACTCTATAAATGTTAGGTGAGGCAATAAACTATAAGCTATAATTAATAAAAAACTTCGTAAGTGTTACTATAATTTAACCTAATTATCAATGCTGAAAAAAGTGAAAAAATTGTAATCCTCAAGCAAATTATAATCACATTGATTTAATGACATAAGTAACCATTCCCCAAATTAGCAATTCATTTTCTTCAGTAACTTTTATGGGCTGGTAACTCGGGTTTTCGGGCATCAAATATAAGCCCTCATCCTCTAGTTTGATTCGTTTTACGGTAAATTCTCCGTCAATAAAACAGACCGCAATTTTATTGTTTTGTGGCTCCAAACTTCTATCTACAATTAAAATATCTTTATCGCTGATGCCTGCGTTGATCATTGAATTACCTTTGACTTTTATATAGAAAGTCGCCAACGGATTTTTACATAATTCTTTATTCAAATCGATATCATTTCCTAAAAAATCGGTGGCAGGTGACGGAAACCCAGCCGAAACCCCTTCTTTTATATACGGAATTCGGATGTTGCTTTCAAAATCAGGACGATAAAACGTTAAAACAGGTTCTTTTTTTACAGGCATTTTATTTCTAGTATTTCCTTAAATTTTGTAGTATAATTTTGCGATAAATGATTTTGTTTCATGTTCCAAGTTACTTGTAAATCTTGCGAAGCCAATTTCACTTTTCGATTTCCAATTTTGGTATTCAAGGAATCCATTGCTTTCATTAGTGCTAAATGTTTTGGGTTTTCTTCTTCAAATAATTGCAGTTGTTTTTTATTTTCTTCTATAAATTCGGTTACAATAACTCCCGCTTTTTTGAATTTAATGTTTTCATTGCCAACATACAATTCCTTTAAAATGGCAATTGCCGCATTAGAAATCGTCAAAGTAGAATTAGTGGCATACGGTAAAGTAATGGCTTTGTTAAAATAATACTTTTGCGATTCGTATTTGTGCTTGTCAATCACCAGCATCACAATAATGGTATGGCAACACGAATTTTGTTTTCGTAATTTCTCGGCACAAACCGCTGCAAAAGTAGCCACACGCTCCCGTAAAGCATCCCAATCGGATAGTTGTTTTGGGAAACTTCGGGTGGTAGCAATACTTTTTTTCTGTTCTTTAATGGGTTCCAAATCCAATACCGATTTGCCTTCTAATTCATATTTTAATCGCATTCCCAAAACCCCCATTTCTTTTCGTATCCACGCTTCGTGTTGGGGTTTGGTAAAATCATAAGCCGTAAGAATATTGTGAGCAATCATCTTCTTTTTAAGTCGAAAGCCAATGCCCCAAACGTCTTCAATCTTGGTCCACTTTAACGCTTTAATGCGCTTTTCTTCGGTATCAATTACGTAGATGCCTTGCGTACGATCTTGGTATTTTTTAGCAATTTTATTGGCAACTTTCGATAATGCTTTGGTAGGAGCAAACCCCACACAAACCGGAATTCCGACCCACTTTTGCATCCTTCGTTTCATTTGCAACCCATATTCGTGGTAATCACCAATTGGCATCCCGTCAAAATTCAAGAAAGCCTCATCAATGCTATACACTTCTAGATTGGGGGTGTACCCTTCTAGAATCTTCATCACTCGATTACTCAAATCGCCGTACAACGCATAATTTGAAGAAAAAACATGTACTTTTTTCTCTCGCAATTCTTGACGTACTTTAAATTCGGGTACTCCCATAGGGATTCCTAATGCCTTTGCTTCATTGCTTCTCGAGATGATACAACCGTCGTTATTAGACAAAATAACGACTGGTTTTCCATTTAAATTAGGTTGAAAAACACGTTCGCACGAAGCATAAAAATTATTACAATCTACTAAAGCATACATGCTGTAAAATTACAGAATCGGATTTTAGATTTAAAAATAACAGTTGTTAATTTTGAGCATTGTTGATAAATAAAAAACCACCAAAATTGCTATTGATGGTTTTGATATAATTTGAAAAGGGATTTCTTATTTCAATAAATTGGTTACTAAAGAAGGATACAATCCTATAAGTACATTCAACAGAATTGAAACTACACCCACAGCATAATATACAAATGGAGTGGGTTGTTTTTCTTCGTTTGGTTCTCTAATGTACATTGCCAAAATCAATTTGAAGTAATAGCCAACACTTATAATCGAATTGATCA
>Ga0209499_1000944_pt1 | contig 21197 bp, 18 predicted proteins | sample C_130208_EF_Meta_FD_187306 | JGI IMG/M metagenome (GOLD analysis project Ga0209499, IMG submission 187306) | Freshwater microbial communities from Lake Croche, Canada to study carbon cycling - C_130208_EF_MetaG (SPAdes) (version 2) | ecosystem: Environmental > Aquatic > Freshwater > Lake... | reverse complement strand
ACGCGAGCACGCATGGCCAGCTCTCGTTCATCTCCTTTACCAACATGGAAGGGAGATGCATTGATCACAGCGAGAAGTTGCGCACCTGCTGCTTTGCTATCCAAGGCAGGGGCTTCAAACCATGCGTCTTCACAAATCAAAAGTCCAATGCGCACACCTTCAACTTCAAAGACACACGGCTTTTCGCCAGGTGTGAAATAGCGGCGCTCATCAAACACTTGGTAGTTGGGTAACTCGCGCTTGGCGTATTGCGCGACCACTTGTCCATCTGACAAGACAGACGCCATATTGAACCGGCGTTGTACAGACACAGATTTGGTGCGTGCATCGTCACCCATTGGGTGCCCGACCACCACATGCAAACCTTTTAACCCGCTCAGGGCTTGGGCTACTGTTTTCAAGGCATCATCACAGCCTTGAATAAAAGAACTTCGCAAAAACAAATCTTCTGCCGCGTAACCACAAATCGACAACTCAGGCGTGAGTACCAGTTTGGCGCCATTTGCATAAGCCTGTTGGGCACAATCGATGATCTTTTGCGCATTGCCCTGCATGTCTCCAACGACAAAATTCAATTGAGCAACACAGATCTTTAAATTCATGGCAAACGTCGCAGAAAAAACAACATTCCAATTGGGCTAATAAGTTAATGGATTATGTCACCCGCGTCTTCAATGACCCAAGCGATATGGATGCTTTTGGGTGGGATGCTCTGCTCGCACAACAAGATGCGCCTACCCCTTTCATGTCACACGCCTATTTGTTGGCCTTGCATGCGAGCGGCAGTGCCACACCCAAAACCGGATGGAAGCCGCATTTCGTCACGCTTTGGCAAGAAGATCAACTAGTCGCTGCTTGCGCCTTGTATTTGAAAAGCCATTCCTATGGTGAATATGTGTTTGACTGGGCATGGGCCAATGCCTATAGCGAACATGGGCTCGCTTACTACCCCAAAGGATTGTTGGCAGTTCCATTCACGCCCGTTCCCGGCACGCGATTACTCGCTGTTGACAGCAGCAGTCGAACACACTTACTACAAACACTTGTAGATGTTTGCAAAGATCTCGAGTTGTCTTCCTTGCATCTGCTTTTCACCAGTCCGCAAGACCGAATTGCTTGCGATGCATTAGGTTTGATGCAAAGACAAACAGTGCAATTTCATTGGCGTAACGCGCAGTTCATCGACTTCGACCATTTTTTAAGCACTCTGTCGCAAGAAAAACGCAAAAAAATCAAACAAGAACGACGGCGTGTACATGATGCAGGCGTGACTTTTCAAACACGCTTAGGCTCAGAAATTTCCACGCAAGACTGGGACTTTTTTTATAACTGTTACGAGCGCACCTATCTTGAACACGGCAACGCGCCCTATTTAAGCCGAAGCTTTTTTCAATCTATGCAAGACCATATGGCCGATAACTGGGTCATGTTTATCGCTGAACGCGCGGGCCAACCGATAGCATGCAGTTTGATTGCGATTCACGCACTAGGCACTGACCATGCCGTGGCATATGGGCGCTACTGGGGCGCCCTTGAACGTGTAGATTGCCTGCACTTTGAAGCTTGTTATTACCAACCTCTAAGCTGGTGCATAGACAACCAAGTGTCTTGCTTCGAAGGTGGCGCGCAAGGCGAACACAAAATGGCTAGAGCGCTAATGCCCGTCACCACCTACAGTGCGCATTGGTTAGCGCACCCTGCTTTCGCAGATGCAGTAGAACGCTTTTTAGAACGGGAACGCTCTGGAATTAACAATTACCTAGAGCACTTAGCAGAGCGTTCGCCGTTCAAGCAAAGCGAATAAATTACAGGTGTTCTTTTTGGTAGTTGGCAATGCCGTCCATGATTTCTTGCATGGCTGACTCAGGGCCTTCCCAGCCCATGATCTTGACCCATTTGCCTTCTTCTAAATCTTTGTAGTGCTCAAAGAAATGGGCAATCGTCTTTAAACGTAATGGGTTTAAATCTTCTGGTTTTTGCCATTGCGTATAGATGGACAAAATTTTATCGATAGGCACTGCGAGTACTTTGCCGTCTTCACCTGCTTCGTCTTGCATTTTTAAAATGCCAATGGGACGACATGGCACGACAACACCAGGAATCAATGGCACGGGTGTGATCACCAACACATCCACAGGATCGCCGTCACCACTGATAGTTTTTGGCACATACCCATAGTTGGTGGGGTAATGCATGGAGGTGCTCATGAAGCGATCGACGAAGATGGCACCTGTCGCTTTGTCGACTTCGTATTTGACAGGATCCGCATTCATCGGTATTTCAATAATTACATTGAATGCATGAGGGATATTGTTACCAGGAGTGACGTTATCAAGTGACATGGTTTTTATTAAAAATAGAGTTTAAAAATACTAGGGACTAACCCGAATTTTACGTGCTTAAAACTTACTACAACCTTTATATAGCTTAAAGTTCACAAGTTGGCCAATCATGTGACAAGTTCTTCTTGTGGCCTGAGGAAGCAACGCAAAGGTGGCATTAGGCAACCCGCGTGGCGCCACCTACAAGCGATACAACATCAAGGAGTTTTTATGTCAGGTAATACCGCGCTACTTTTTGCGCTGGCGTGTGGTCTTGTAGCTGTCATTTACGGCTTTTGGGCACGTTCTACTATTTTGGCTTTGGATGCAGGCAACGCCCGCATGCAAGAAATTGCTGAAGCCATTCAGCTTGGCGCATCGGCCTACTTGGCGCGTCAATACCGCACCATTGCAATAGTGGGCGTAGTGCTCGCCATATTGATTGGCATCTTCCTCAACAGCACCACGGCGATTGGCTTTGTCATCGGTGCAGTTCTTTCTGGTGCTTGCGGTTTTATCGGCATGAATGTTTCTGTCAAAGCTAACGTGCGCACTGCGCAAGCTGCGACACACGGCATTGGCCCTGCATTGGACGTTGCCTTCAAAGGCGGCGCTATTACCGGCATGTTGGTGGTGGGTCTGGGCCTTTTAGGTGTTGGTGGTTTTTATTGGTTCCTCGCTGGAAACGGTAACTACACCCCAGATAAAAACTTAGCGCATTTGCTCAACCCCTTGATGGGCTTGGCATTTGGCTCCTCTTTGATTTCTATTTTTGCCCGTTTGGGCGGCGGCATTTTCACCAAAGGCGCTGACGTCGGCGCCGACTTGGTCGGAAAAGTCGAAGCTGGTATTCCAGAAGACGATCCACGCAATCCAGCGGTGATTGCAGACAACGTCGGCGACAACGTGGGCGACTGCGCTGGTATGGCTGCCGATTTATTTGAAACCTATGCCGTAACACTTATCGCCACCATGGTGCTAGGCGCCTTGATGGTGGCCAGTGCACCAACACAAGCGGTGCTTTACCCCTTGGTGCTCGGCGGTGTGTCTATCTTGGCTTCGATCGTCGGATGCTTCTTTGTTAAGGCATCGCCTGGCATGAAGAACGTGATGCCTGCGCTCTACAAAGGCTTGGCAGTGGCTGGCTTTTTGTCACTCATCGCTTTCTACTTCGTGACTGTGGCCATCATGCCCGATGACGCACTAGGTGCTGGCACACAAATTCGTTTGTGGGGCGCGTGTGCTGTTGGCTTGTTGCTAACTGCTGCTTTGGTTTGGATTACGGAGTACTACACCGGTACGCAATATCCACCTGTGCAACACATTGCTCAAGCATCTACAACGGGGCACGGTACCAACATCATTGCTGGCCTAGGTGTCTCCATGCGTTCTACTGCATGGCCTGTGCTCATGGTCTGCGCTGGTATTTTGTCGGCTTACCAATTAGGTGAGTTGTACGGCATCGCGATTGCTGCAACTGCCATGTTGAGCATGGCTGGCATCGTGGTGGCATTGGACGCATACGGCCCCATCACTGACAACGCTGGTGGTATCGCTGAGATGGCTGAATTGCCAGCATCTGTGCGCGACGTCACTGACCCACTCGATGCAGTAGGCAACACCACCAAAGCGGTGACCAAAGGCTACGCCATTGGCTCTGCTGGCTTGGCTGCTTTGGTCTTGTTTGCTGACTTCACGCACTCGTTGGAAGGACGCGGTATCAGTGTCGCTTTCAGTTTGAGCGATCCTAAAGTGATCGTGGGCTTGTTCATCGGCGGCTTGATACCTTACCTCTTTGGCGCAATGGCCATGGAAGCGGTTGGACGTGCCGCAGGTTCTGTAGTGGTTGAAGTGCGTCGTCAGTTTGAAGACGGACAAATCATGGCTGGCAAACGCAAGCCTGACTACAGTGCCGCGGTAGACATGTTGACAACCGCTGCGATCAAAGAAATGGTGGTTCCATCACTGTTACCCGTTGTGGTTCCTGTTTTAGTGGGCCTCATCCTTGGTGCCGCGGCACTCGGTGGCTTGTTGATGGGAACAATTGTTACGGGCTTGTTCGTCGCGATTTCTATGTGTACCGGTGGCGGCGCTTGGGACAACGCGAAGAAATACATTGAAGACGGACACCACGGTGGCAAAGGCAGCGAGGCCCATAAGGCGGCTGTCACTGGCGACACCGTAGGCGACCCTTACAAAGACACTGCAGGTCCTGCTGTGAACCCACTGATCAAGATCATCAACATCGTAGCCTTGCTCATCGTTCCATTACTTTAAAAATCGCGCATGACTGACGAGATCATCTTAGAGGCCCGTGGACTCACAAAAGAATTTAAAGGCTTTACTGCGGTAGACCAAGTGGACCTGAAGGTTCGTAAGGGTGCTATCCACGCCCTTATTGGTCCCAATGGAGCGGGTAAGACCACGATGTTTAATTTGCTCACCAAGTTTCTTCCAGTGACGTCTGGGCAAATCATTTACAAAGGCGTGGATATCACCCGACTCACAGCTTCTGAGGTGTCGCGTGCTGGCATGGTGCGTTCGTTTCAAATTTCCGCAGTTTTTCCGCACCTCTCCGTGCTGGAAAACGTGCGGATTGGTTTGCAACGTAAGTTGGAAACCAGTTTCCATTTTTGGAAACCCGAATCTTCACTCTATGCACTCAATGACGAAGCGATGGCGCTTTTGGAGTCTGTCGATTTAGCAAGTTTTGCCAACACACAAACCGTTGAACTCCCCTACGGTCGTAAACGCGCCCTAGAAATTGCTACAACTTTGGCCTTAGACCCTGAATTGATGTTGCTTGACGAGCCTACCCAAGGGATGGGCCATGAGGACGTTGGACGCGTGGTCGAACTCATTCGCAAAGTAGCAGCTAACCGCACCGTGTTAATGGTTGAACACAATATGAATGTGGTCGCTAATTTGAGCGACACGATTACTGTTTTAGCGCGTGGCGCTGTTTTGGCTGAAGGGCCTTATTCAGAAGTCTCTAAAAACCACCGTGTTCTTGAAGCTTATGTAGGTTCTGTCGATGAAAAAGACACCCTAGGAGCTAATGCATGACCGCTCCCGTTTTACTCAACGTTCACAACATGCATGCTTGGTATGGCGAATCGCATATCTTGCACGGCATTGACTTTGAAGTACGCGAAGGTGAATTGGTCACGTTGTTAGGCCGTAATGGCGCTGGCCGCACAACAACGCTCAAAGCCATTTTGGGATTGACTGGTAAACGCACTGGCACTATTGAAGTGGCTGGCGTTGAAACCTCTCGCCTACAAACCAATGAAATTGCACGACTGGGTCTTGGCTATTGCCCCGAAGAGCGCGGCATTTTTTCGAGTCTGAGTTGTGAAGAAAATTTAATGCTTCCACCCACTTTAGGTTCTGGAGGCATGTCGATTAAAGAAATTTATGACATGTTTCCCAACCTCAAAGATCGCCGCAATAGCCCTGGCACACGCCTCTCTGGTGGTGAGCAACAAATGCTGGCGATGGCGCGTATTTTGCGCACAGGTGCCAAGATATTGTTGTTAGACGAAATCACTGAGGGTTTAGCGCCCGTGATTGTGCAAACCTTAGGTCGCGTGATTCGGCAACTGAAAGCCAAAGGGCTGACCATCATCTTGGTTGAACAAAATTTCCGATTTGCTGCACCTCTGGCAGACAGGCACTATGTGATCGAACACGGCAAGATCGAAGCTGTGGTTAAAAAAGAAGAGTTGGCAGAAAAAACCGATATGTTGAATGAGTTTTTGGGCGTTTGATTTTTAAATTCCCGTTTGATTTTTTGTAACCCCCCTAGGAGACACCTATGAAAAGAAAGTTAATTGCAATCGCGGTGGCCACAGCCTTGACCAGCGTCACATCGCTGATCAGCGCGCAGCAAGGCAAGTTGAGTGATGACGTCGTCAAGATCGGCGTTTTAACGGACATGTCTGGCGTATACGCTGACTACGGCGGCCCAGGTGCATTGACCGCCGCAAAAATGGCTATCGAAGACTTTGGCGGAAAGATGTTTGGTAAAAACATCGAGATCGTCAACGCTGACCACCAAAACAAGCCAGATATTGCCAAGAGCGTGACCCAACAATGGTTTGATCGCGACAAGGTCGATATGACAGTAGAAAACCTCAACTCTGCTGTAGCACTCACGGTGCAAGCCTTGGGCAAAGAGAAAAACAAAATCACTATAGTGACGGGTGCGGCTTCTTCACGCATCACCAACGAAGATTGCGCACCTGATACGGGCATCCATTACCTGATGGACACCATTGCCCTCAGCAATGTGGTGGGTAAAGCCATTGTGAAAGACGGCGGTAACAGCTGGTTTTTCTTAACTGCTGATTACGCATTTGGTCATTCCTTAGAAAAAGACACCAGTGAAATCGTGAAAGCTGCTGGCGGTAAGGTTTTGGGCGCTGTGCGTCACCCATTGTCAACAGGTGATTTTTCTTCATTCTTACTTCAAGCCCAGTCTTCTGGCGCCAAAGTAGTCGGTCTTGCCAACGCGGGTGGCGATACGGTCAACAGTATCAAAGCAGCTTCTGAATTCGGACTCACCAAGAAACAAAACTTAGCGGCTTTGTTGATGTTGATATCTGACGTGCATGCTGTTGGCTTGCCAACTGCTCAAGGCCTCTACCTGACTGAAGGTTGGTATTGGAATATGAACGACGACAGCCGCAAGTGGGCTAGCCGTTTTGAAGCCACCATGAAAAGAAAGCCGAACTCTAACCACGCAGCGGTTTACTCATCTACCTTGCATTACCTCAATGCCGTCAAAGCAGCAGGAACCGATGACACTGCCGCTGTGATGAAGAAGATGCGTGAGATGCCTATCAACGACATGTTCGCCAAAGGCGGTAAGTTGCGTGAAGACGGTCGTATGGTGCACGACATGTATTTGTTCCAAGTTAAAACACCTGCTGAATCTAAAGGGGCTTGGGATTACTACAACATGAAGGGCACTGTGAAAGGCGAAGACGCGTTCCAATCCTTGGCGGCAAGCCGCTGCACTGCTTTGAAGAAATAATTCGCTGAAGCTTTTGAACTACAGGCATCCATGACAGATTTTTTTGGCATTCCGATCCAAGCCTTGATGGGGCAACTCATGCTCGGCTTAGTAAACGGGTCTTTTTACGCCCTGCTCTCCTTGGGTCTTGCCGTGATTTTTGGCATGCTCAATATCGTGAACTTCGCGCATGGCGCGCTCTACATGGTGGGAGCCTTTTTTGCATGGATGCTGTTGAACTATGCCGGTATCAATTACTGGTTCGCTTTGATCCTCGCCCCGATTGGGGTGGGGCTCATTGGTGTGTTGATTGAAAAACTATTGCTTGGCTGGATTCGCCAACTCGATCACCTTTATGGTTTGTTGTTGACATTTGGTCTTGCCCTTATTTTTGAAGGTGTGTTTAGAGAGTTTTATGGCTCTTCTGGAATGCCCTATGAACTACCTGCGATCTTTCGCGGTGTTTTCGACCTCGAATTCATGATGCTGCCTAAGTACCGTGCTTGGGTAGTACTCGTATCGGTTGTACTGTGTTTGACCACATGGTTTGTGATTGAAAAAACCCGTCTAGGTGCCTACTTGCGTGCTGGCACAGAAAACCCAGACTTAGTCAAAGCCTTTGGAATCAACGTCCCCCTCATGGTCACCCTCACCTACGCATTTGGCGTGGGTTTAGCGGGCTTGGCAGGTGTGATGGCTGCACCCATTTATCAGGTGAGTCCATTGATGGGCTCGAACATCATCATCGTCGTATTTGCTGTGGTGGTGATTGGCGGTATGGGGTCTATCTTGGGCTCTATCGTGACAGGTTTGGGATTGGGACTCATTGAGGGTCTCACCAAAGTGTTTTATGCCGAACTCTCCACCACCGTGGTGTTCATCATCATGGCAATAGTTTTACTCGTGCGACCCGCAGGTTTGTTTGGGCGGGAGAAATAAGCATGTCTAAAACTATTTTGTATGTGCTTTTACTCGCAGGACTTTTAGTTGCACCATTTGTTGGATACCCCATCTTTCTGATGAGCTGCTTGTGCTTTGCTTTGTTTGCAAGCGCTTTTAACCTATTGATCGGTTTTACAGGCTTGCTGTCTTTTGGCCACGCTATGTTTTTTGGCTTTGCTGCCTATGTGTCTGGCCACGCTTCAAAAGTCTGGGGTTTCACCCCTGAGGTGTGTTTGATATTGGGCACTCTGAGTGCTGCAGGTATTGGTTTGGTGACTGGATGGCTTGCGGTGCGCCGAGAAGGTATTTACTTTGCTATGGTCACCTTGGCCCTAGCGCAGATGATTTACTTTATTTGTGTTCAAGCACCATTTACTTATGCAGAAGACGGAATCCAAAGTATTCCGCGCGGCAAATTGTTTGGACTGGTCGATCTCACTGACGACAAAGTCATGTATTACTTTGTCTTGGCAGTTTTCTTGTTCGGATTTGCATTGATTTATCGCGTGATCCATTCACCCTTTGGTCAAGTGTTGAAGTCGATTCGTGAGAATGAACCACGCGCCTTGTCACTAGGCTATGACGTTTCTAAATACAAACTCACTGCGTTCGTCTTGTCGGGCGCCCTGGCGGGCATGGCAGGTGCCACTAAATCACTCGCGCTAGGGCTTGCCACTTTGACCGACGTAGGTTGGCAAATGTCTGGTGAAGTTGTGCTGATGACCTTGCTCGGTGGCATGGGCACTATTTTGGGGCCAGCCATCGGCGCCACTGCCATCGTGACGATGCAAACCTACCTCGCTGACTTAGGCTCCTGGGTCACGATCATCATGGGCGTGACTTTTGTTGTTTGTGTGCTGGTATTTAGACGTGGCATTGTGGGCGAAGTAGCGCACCGCTTTGTTGCAAAACCATAACGCATTACACCCCTTTTCATTGATGCAACAGACAAGTCCTGTTGAATACAAATCCTGTTGACATCGCACATTTTTCTGCACTGTGCGTCTCAGGCAAAATCTAGTTATGTCAGAACGCGTAATCCCCTTAGTTGATCAGAGACTCACTGCCTTGCGCGCCGAAGTTCCAGCACATGGCTGGCGGGGTGGTTTATTGCTAGACCAACTGCAACGCCCGATGCATGATTTACGCATCAGCGTGACAGACCGTTGCAACTTTCGCTGTAACTATTGCATGCCCAAGGAAGTCTTTAACAAAGACTACAACTACCTTCCACACAGTGATTTACTAAATTTCGAAGAAATCACACGTTTAGCCAAAGTGTTTGTGGGCTTAGGTGTACGCAAAATTCGTCTCACAGGTGGCGAGCCCTTGCTGAGAAAAAACTTAGAAATCTTGGTAGCACAGTTGGCGCAAATTCAAACGCCGGATGGATCGAAACTTGATTTAACACTGACCACCAATGGTTCCCTCCTCACTAAAAAAGCCCAGCAACTCAAAGATGCAGGTTTAGACCGCATCACCGTCAGCCTGGACGGTTTAGACGATGCGGTGTTTCGGGCTATGAACGACGTGGATTTCCCCGTCCGTGATGTGCTCGATGGCATTGAGGCGGCACAACACGCTGGCTTAGGCATCAAAGTCAACATGGTGGTGAAGCGTCAGACCAATACCCACCAAATTGTTCCTATGGCCAAGCATTTCCGCGGAAGCGGCATTGCCTTGCGTTTTATTGAATATATGGATGTGGGCGTCACCAATGGTTGGCGTATGGACGAGGTACTGCCATCTGCAGACGTGGTTGCTATGGTTCAACAGGCCTACCCGCTAGTCCTGTTGCCCGAGAGCGTCACGGGTGAAACAGCGCAACGCTGGGGCTATGCAGACACAACGGGTAACTTTGATCCCGCTCTGGGAGAAATCGGTGTGATCAGCAGCGTGACGCAAGCGTTTTGCGGAACATGCAACCGCGCGCGCTTATCGACGGAAGGTAAGTTGTACCTGTGCTTATTTGCCAGCCTTGGCTACGATTTGCGTGAACTCATGCGTGACAGAGAGGCTTCTGATACGCAACTAGCCTCTTCGATCGCCAATATTTGGAACCATCGCGATGACCGTTATTCTGAATTGCGCGCAAGCATTGCGCCAGATGCAAATCAGAAACCTCGGCGTGTTGAGATGAGCTACATAGGGGGTTAAGCCAGTGTCCACTATTGTTTCTTCTCAAGACATCACTGGTATTATTTTGGCGGGTGGACGCGCCAATCGCATGGGTGGCGTCGACAAAGGTTTACAAAATTTCAATGGCATGGCACTCGCTTTGCACACCTTGATGCGACTGGGCGCACAAGTCTCTGATGTGATGATCAACGCCAACCGCAATCTCTCTGCGTATGAATCGTTTGGCGCCTCGGTTTGGCCCGATCCAAATTCTGATTTCGCGGGACCTCTTTCAGGTTTTCTAGTGGGTCTTGAGCGTTGTGAGACGCCCTATCTATTGACTGTGCCATGTGACACGCCTCGCTTTCCAATCGACTTAGCCAACCGTCTGGCTGATGCGCTGGAAGCCAACGATGCAGAAATCGCCATGGCTGCTGGCTATGAAACTGACGCCCAAGGCAACCGCGCCATCCGCACACAACCTGTGTTTTGTCTTCTGCGCTGTGAATTGTTAGAGAGCTTGGTGAAATTCACGCATGGTGGTGGACGCAAAATAGATACGTGGACCGCGTTGCACAAAACGACGGTGGTAAATTTTGATAAACCCACTGACGACCCATATGCTTTTGCAAACGCCAATACCGTGCAAGAGTTGGTCAACTTAGAAGCCCTGCCCTCCGCATGAAAAGTTTGGATGAGATTGCGCAAGCGCTCCAAGGCTTTGATCCGCAAGCTTTGAGCGTAGACAAAGCGCAAGAATTTATTCAGCACTTAGTACAAACGCTTCCACCTATTGCTACAGAAGAGCCTCATCTTATGCAGGCCTTAGGTCGCATAGTGGCAGAAGACATCGTCTCTCCCATTAATGTTCCTGCGCACGATAACTCCGCCATGGATGGTTTTGCGTTTGATGGTGCTCAGTTAAGTTCCTCGCCGTTGAAGTTGCGTGTGGTCGGAACAGCGCTCGCGGGTAAAGCTTGGCAAGGCAATGTGGTGACGGGTGAATGCGTCAAGGTCATGACGGGAGCTGTGATGCCCTTAGGTTTAAACACTGTCATTGCCCAAGAACTCACCACAATCAATACCACTGACATTGGAACAATCGTAGAAATCCAAGCAGGCCTCCTTCAAATTGGTGACAACCGACGCAAAGCGGGCGAAGACTTACAACGCGGCCTTCCAGCCTTGACTGCTGGCAACCCCCTCTCGCCTGCCGCATTAGGTTTGGTTGCTAGCCTTGGAGTAGCCAAAGTCAAGGTGTATCGACAACTACGCGTTGCCTACTTTTCAACCGGCGACGAAGTATTGAGTTTGGGTGACGCTATGCGCGAAGGTGCGGTGTTCGACAGCAACCGCTACACCGTGTTCGGTCTATTGAGCCGTATGGGATGTGAAGTGATTGATATGGGCGTGGTGCGTGACGACCCTGTGCTGTTAGAACAAGCTTTCAAAAAAGCATCTGACACGGCAGATGTCATCATCACCAGCGGCGGCGTGAGCGTTGGCGAAGCAGATTTCACAAAAGCCATGATGAAAAAACTTGGCGATGTGGCATTTTGGAAAATCGCTATGCGCCCTGGGCGTCCTATGGCAGTTGGTCGTTTAGGTAACTGCATTTTGTTTGGCTTGCCCGGAAACCCAGTGGCGGTGATGGTGACATTCTTAGCGTTTGTAAAACCAGCCTTGCTTCAAATGATGGGCGGCTTACCAAGTTCAACGCCTTACTTGCGTGCAAAAAGCGCAGTAGCGTTAAGAAAAAAACCAGGTCGAACCGAATACCAAAGAGGTTTTGTGCGCGCGCTGCCTGATGGAACTTTGCAAGTAGAAGCGGCTGGCAACCAAGGCTCAGGCGTTTTGCGCTCTATGGTTGAAGCCAATGGGCTGATTGTTTTGCATCACCACCAAAGCAATGTAGCGGCTGGAGACGAAGTAGATGTGATGATGTTTGAGGGTGCGATTTAACACCCCATGAATGAGATCTCTGAGTCACCTATCAAGTGACTCAGGCACCCACCTCAACATCTTCATGGCGCGTAGTGATTGCCCCAGGAATCGATTTACGCGCAAAGAATGTGTACATGGTGGGCACCACAAAAATGGTGAGCAGTGTGCCTAAACTCATACCCCCCACGATCACCCAACCAATTTGTTTGCGGCTTTCTGCTCCGGCACCAGTTGCAAGCGCTAGAGGAATAGCCCCCAGCACCATCGCGCCAGTGGTCATCAAAATGGGGCGCAAGCGCAAAGTGGCAGATTGTTTGACGGCTTCCAACACATCCATGCCTTCAGCACGCAGTTGGTTGGCAAATTCCACAATCAAGATACCGTGCTTGGTGATTAATCCAACTAAGGTAATCAAACCGATTTGGCTAAATACATTCAGCGTTCCTCCGCTGAACTGCAGGGCGAGCAAAGCACCCACCATCGACAGAGGCACGGACAACAAGATAACCAGTGGATCCACAAAGCTTTCAAATTGTGCAGCCAAGACCAAGAAAATAAATAACAAGGCCAAGATAAACACAATGACCAAGGAACCAGACGACTTCACAAACTCACGCGATGTGCCGTTCAAATCGGTGGCGTATCCTGGCTTTAAGACTTTGCTGGCGGTTTCGTTCATGAAAACGATCGCTTCGCCCAAAGAATAATTAGGTGCAATGTTGGCGGTAATAGATGCGCTACGTCTTTGTCCAAAGTGGTTCAATTCACGCGGTACCACCACCTCTTTGATGCGCACCAATGCAGACAAAGGGATCATCGCGTCGTTGCGGCCACGGACAAAAATATGCTCAATGTCATCTGGCGTATCGCGATCCGACGGAGCGGTTTGCACCATCACGTCGTATTGGTCACCTTCTCGCTTGTAACGGGTGACTTGTCTGCCACCCATCATGGTCTCCACTGCGCGGGCAATATTCTCGACCGGCACGCCCATATCAGCAGCGCGTTCTCGGTCGACGTCCATGCTGATCTCTGGTTTATTCAAGCGCAGGTCCGTGTCCACGCTGACGATGCCGGGGTTCTTCGCAATTTCTTCTTGTAAGGTGCGCACCACTTGCGCAAGGTTTTGGTAGCTGTCTGTTGTGACGATCACAAAATTCAAAGGACGGTCACGAAACGGTTGGCCCAACGATGGCGGCGTGATCGGAAACGCCGTCACACCTGGCAGGCTAGCGATCGCAGGGGTCATTTCACGGGCGATTTCTAGAGTACTTTTCTTGCGCTCCTCCCAAGGCAAAGCGCGATAAAAAACGTTGCCTTGCGCCACTGTGGGATTACCCACCACAGTAAAAATACGATCGAATTCGGTGTACTTATTCGCCATACGCTCAATCGTTTGGGCATAGCGGGTGGTGTAGTCCATCGTGGCACCGTCTGGACCATTGATCACCGTCAAAATGACGCCGCGATCTTCTAGTGGCGCCAACTCGCTTTTGGTGGTTTTAAGCAAGTAGAAGGTACCAACACCTGCCATCACCATCACCACCACGACCAACCAACGTCGAGACATATAGCGACCCATTACCCGACCAGAACTCAATGTCCAACCCAACGCTTGGCCATATTTGTTAGAGAGTTTTTGTAATAAATGCTCCATGGTTTTATCAAACCATGTCGGGTTGTTCACATGCTTCAACATGATCGAACACATCATCGGCGTCAATGTCAACGCTACAAAACCAGAAACAATCACTGATCCGGCCAAGGCCAAAGCAAATTCAGTAAACAACTTACCAGTTCGCCCAGGTGTGAAAGCCAAAGGTGCATACACCGCAGCCAATGTCAGCGTCATCGCTACCACGGCAAAGCCGACTTCACGGGCACCACGAATAGCGGCATGGAAAGGGGCCATCCCGTTTTCAATATGCCTAAATATGTTTTCCAAAACAACAATCGCGTCGTCCACTACCAAGCCGATGGCTAGCACCAAAGCCAACATGGTCAAGGTATTTACCGTGAATCCGCATAAGGCCATCAATGCAAAGGTGCCAATCAAGCAAACTGGGATGGTGACCAATGGAATGATGGATGCACGGAATGTTCGTAAAAAGAGAAAAATTACCAAGGCCACCAACACCATCGCCTCGATGATGGTGTCAAACACTGCTTTGATCGATCGATCGATAAACACCGAGTTATCGTTTGCAATTTCAATCTCAATACCAGGCGGCAAGTTTTCTTTAATCTTAGGAATCATCTTACGCACTGCTGCGCTGAGATCTAAGGGATTAGCGGTGGCGTTACGAATCACACCAAGGGTGATGGCTTCGCGACCGTTCAAACGCGTCGAAGTACGTTCAGATAAAGGGCCTTGCTCGACACGCGCAACATCGCTAATGCGAATGGGCATGCCATTGACCGCTTTGATAACAACTTGCCTAAACTCTGCGGGCTTTTGTAAGTCTGTAGCCGCGGTGACGTTGAACTCGCGGAACTTACTCTCAATACGACCCGCTGGAACTTCCACGTTAGAGCGGCGCAAAGCGTCTTCCACATCTTGCGTCGTCAATTTGTAAGAGGCCAAGCGGTCTGGGTCTAACCAAATACGCATGGCAAATTTACGTTCGCCATAGACACGCACGTCAGACGCGCCTGGCGCGGTTTGCAGCATGGGCTTGGCAATGCGGTTGGCGTAATCGCTTAACTGCATCACGTCCATGTTGTCGGCACTAAAAGACAGCCAAATCACTGGGAAAGCATCGGCCTCCACTTTGGCGATCACCGGTTCGTCAATGCCTTGGGGCAAACGTTGGCGTACGCGACTCACTTTGTCACGCACATCGGCTGCCGATGAATCGGCATCGCGCGTCAAGACAAAGTTCACGGTAATTTGGCTCTGCTCTTGGCGACTGATCGATGTGATGACGTCGACGCCCTCGATACCAGACAAAGAGTCCTCTAGAACCTTGGTAACTTGCGACTCCACCACCGCGCTCGACGCGCCGGTGTATTTGGTCTCTACCGTCACCACTGGGTTGTCGATCTTGGGGTACTCGCGCACGTTCAAACGTGTGTAGGAGACAAAGCCCACCAAGACAATCAACAGCGACAAAACGGTCGCAAAGACAGGACGACGAACAGAGGTTTCAGAGAGTTGCATAGCGCCTCACGTGGAATGTTTAACGGCTTGCGGCCGAGGCTGGTGTATCGGCCGTAGGTGCTGATGCACCGCCTGAAGAAGGCGCAGAAGCAGACGATGCAGCCGCGGCAGGCGGTTTACCGAGTTCCACCACGCGCAGAGGAGTACCGTCTTTTTGCAGTCGTTGCTGGCCAGCGACTACCACTGGCTCGCCATCGTTTAAGCCTTCTGTAATTTCTACTTGTCCACCACGACGAATGCCGAGCTTGACTTCAGTGCGCTTAGAAACATACAAAGTGCCCGGAGGAATTTCAGGTGCGCTGGCAGTAGCACTTGCGGGCTGCGCAGGCAATTCAGAAGGCGGTATCGCTTTGATGACGAACTGCTTGCCGCCTTGGGGAACGATGGCTTCTTCAGGAACCACCAATGCGTCTGGCTTGACAGCAAACACGGCTGACACGCGGGCGAACATGCCTGGACGCAGGGGGCCGGAAGTATTGGAACCAGAAGGAGCAACGCGCGCGCGGTCAAACTGGTTTGGAGGGCAACCTAGGCTTTGTGGCGTAGATAAATTGAAAGTCCCGCTGACGGGGCCGTTGCCAGCACCAGCATTGTTGGCGGGTTTGTTAGATTTGCCGTCCGTAACTTTTGAAGGGTTCGCCGTTTGTGGGTTTTTACTGGCGGGCTGAGCGGGTGAAGAGGCTGCGCCAGAGGGTGCTGCGAGCTTGGCTGCTCCCCCAGCAGAAGCGCTGCCATCTTGCTTTTTACCGCCAGGAGGGACGAGGGGTTCTCCTGGACCATTGGCCAATACAGCGCGCATTCCGATAGAGCGGCCATTGGGCTCAATCAGAGGGTCGAGCGCTTCCACCTTGGCTTTGAACAAACGTCCAGGCAACGCATCAATCTTGAGTTCCACAATTTGGCCAGGCGCGAGCTTGGCTTGGTAACGCTCGGGTAAACGGTAATCGACATACAACATGCCTATGTCTTCTAGGTTGATAAGGTCAGCACCGTCTTTGACGAAATCGCCTACGTTGATATTGCGAATACCCACCACGCCACTGAAGGGCGCCACGATACGCATGCGCTCCAAACGGGCACAAGACAAACTCACCTGCGCTTCAGACACTTGTAGGCTGGCAGCACTTTCGTCCAATACCCTTTGGGCCACAAAGTTTTGTGCGACCAAGTCTTGGTTACGCTTGTGGTTGGCTTTGGCGATAGACAACTGCGCCAGCGATTGCTGCACTTCGGCCCGCTGTAACGTGTCGTCTAGTTGAACAAGGACTTGACCCACATTCACGCGTGCACCGTCGCCAAATCCCAAAGCCAAAATACGTCCGGCAACTTCAGGACGCATCATCACGTTTTGGCGTGAGCGCAAAGTACCCACCGCTTCAGCATCGTCACGCAAGAGCATTTTTTTGACGTTGACTAACTCAACGCCCACTGCTTTGCCACCAGCGCCGCCAGGCACCGTGATACCCATGGAAGATTTGTTGGCGTTTTGGTACCACCAAGCGACCGAGGATGCCGTCAGAATGCCTGCAACAGCAACAATGGTGTAGATTTTTTTAGATGCCATTTTTGGGTAGATTTAAGATGCGAAAAACCATGCAAATGTAACAGTCGTAAGGGGTTTTTGCTCGAAAGGGACCAAACCATGCTGTGGGACTATGGAGATAAGACTTGATCCACACCCAAATTTGCCAAAGCATCCGCCCGCTCGTTATCAACATGCCCCGCATGCCCTTTGACCCAATGCCAATGGATGTCGTGGTCACCCCGATGCACTAACTCGTCAAGCCGTTGCCAGAGATCGGCATTTTTCACCGGTTGTTTGGCGGCAGTGCGCCAGCCGCGTGCTTTCCAGCCATGAATCCATTCGGTAATACCTTTGCGCACGTACTCGCTATCTAGGTAAAGTGCCACGGCGCACGGGTATTTCAAAGACTCGATGGCGCGAATCACAGCAGTGAGTTCCATGCGGTTGTTAGTAGTGTCGAGTTCGCCACCAAAGATTTCTTTTTCATGGCCTGCAGGGGTGCGAAGCAAAGCGCCCCAGCCGCCAGGGCCAGGATTGCCTTTACAGGCGCCGTCTGTGTAGATTTCTACTTCTTTCATTCCATCCCTTTGGAGGCCGTTGTGACCGTTGCCGCCGCCCGCTGTTTGGATTTCTTCCAAACGGGCGAGATCAAACGCATCCCGCGTACACGCTTGATCGCCTGCACAAAGTACACCGCGCCTGACAAAGGCCACCATCGACTGCCCACGGTGTCCATCCAGCGAGTGCGTTGCAGCCAGCGGTCGGATCGAAGCATCGGACGAAAACAACCGCTTTTATGGTGGTTCACCTCAAAACTAAGTAGTTTGAGCCAGTCTCGAATTCGGCGCTGGCTGATCAAATCGCCGAATTCCGGCACACCTCGCCCCAATGCTTTGCTGGCCCCCCAAAGGCTCAAGGGCTCCATTCCGCAAATCACCACTCTGCCCTCTGGCACCAAAACGCGCTCGACTTCGCGCAAAGTAGCGTGGGGGTCAAAGCTCAGTTCCAAAGTGTGGGGTAAGACAACCAAATCTAAACTGGCGTCTTTGAATGGCAGTGCCTCGTAATTGGTGAGGAATAAAGGTCTATCCAACGCATAGTTGCTTGGCAAGCCATCGCAAGCCATAAATTTATGCGGCATGCGATTCACATCCAAGGCGTCGCATTGGGGCAATCCCAACTGCAGCGCATGAAAGCCAAAGGCGTCCGATACTGCCAGGTCAAAATGCTTTTGTTCCCACGCCAACATGTACTGTCCTGGCGGGGTTTGGAGCCATTCGTGCAAACTATCGGTTTTTAGAAATGTGGACGCCATGAAACTCGTTGCAATACCCGCTTTTTCAGACAACTACTTGTGGTTGTGGCACCAAGACGGCCACGCTGTAGTGGTCGATCCGGGTGACGCCCAGCCAGTGAGGGAGGTTTTGAGCCGCGAAGGACTCCACTTGGCCGCGATTCTAGTCACCCACCACCATGCAGACCATATCGGTGGGGTGGATGAACTGCGAGAGGCAACGGGGGCAAAGGTTTATGGTCCAGCAACTGAAAACATTCCTGAGCCGCTTATTCCTGCTTTGCCAGACACACCCTTTCAACTTTTAGGGCAAACCGTCCAAGTGATTGACGTGCCTGGACACACCTCGGGACATATCGCTTACTTTTTGCCTAATGCACCACAAGGGCCTGTGCTTTTTTGCGGAGACACGCTTTTTTCAGGCGGGTGCGGACGTATTTTTGAAGGAACGCCCACGCAAATGTTGGCGTCTTTGGATGCTTTGGCGGCTCTCCCCGCCAATACCCGTGTGTATTGCGCGCACGAGTACACTCTTTCAAACCTTAAGTTTGCCCTAGCGGTAGAGCCCAACAACCAAGACCTGCAGAACTACACCGCGCATTGCAAAAGTTTGCGCGCGCAAGATCTACCCACCCTGCCCGCTGATTTGGGAAATGAGTTGAAGATCAACCCATTCCTGCGAAGCCGCCTTCCAACCGTGCGGCAATCTGTGGCCCAACATGCTGGTCTCTCAGCGCAAACGCAGAATAACGACATCACCCTATTTGCCGCTCTGCGGGAATGGAAAAACAACTTCAGATGAGATTCTTTTCGATAGCCATTCCACTGGCCCTTGGCTTAGCTTTGTTGCAAGGTTGCGCCCCGCTGCAACCCTTATCCGGTCAACCCGCTGCGTCAAGTTCTGCGACAACTTCCGTTACAAGCACCGACAAACAAGCTGACCTGAGTCCTATCGGCAAAACCAGCTTGAAAGGCAACACGGTTGCCAACCTCGATCTGCCCAATGACCTATGGGAACGCATCCGCAAGGGCTACAAAATGCCCAACTTGGAAACCGACCTAGTACTCGATCGCACCCAGTGGTATGCCGCCAAGCCAGATTATTTGCAGCGCATGGGTGAGCGATCAGGCAAATACCTGTTTCATATTGTTGAGGAGCTCGAGCAACGCAATATGCCCACCGAGTTGGCGTTGTTACCTTTTATTGAGAGCGCCTTTAACCCGCAAGCTGTTTCCAGCGCCCGCGCCAGTGGAATGTGGCAGTTCATGCCCGCCACCGGCAAAAGTTTCGATTTGAAACAAAATGTTTTCCGTGACGATAGGCGGGACGTGCAAGCCTCTACGCGCGCCGCTTTGGACTATTTAGAACGCCTCTACAAACAGTTTGGCGATTGGCACCTTGCCTTGGCTGCCTACAACTGGGGCGAAGGCAATGTGGGCAAAGCGATTGCCCGCAACCAACGCGCGGGTTTGCCCACTGGCTATATCGATCTCAACATGCCCATGGAAACGCGCATGTATGTGCCCAAACTCCAAGCCATGAAAAACATTGTGGGCAACCCACCTGCTTTCAACGTGGTGTTGCACAGCATTCCCAATCACCCGTATTTCCAAAGTGTGCCGCTGCAACGCGATATGGATGTGACGGTTGCTGCCAAATTGGCTGAGATCAGCGTTGAAGATTTCAAGTCATTGAACCCGTCCGCCAGCCGTCCTGTGTTGCTAGCGGCTGGAACCCCAGCCATATTGTTACCTTGGGACAAAGCCGAAGTATTTCAGCGCAATTACGAGTCCACGGGTATTGGACGCATGGCATCTTGGACGGCGTGGATTGCCCCATCGAACATGAAGCCCGCCGAGGCGGCCAAACGCGTCGGCATGAGTGAGGCTGATTTACGTGCGGTCAACAATATTCCCGCCAAGATGGTCATAAAAGCGGGCTCTGCGTTGTTGGTACCAAGAACGATGCGTATTGTGGACGACGTCACAGCAAGGGTGGCTGACAACGGGAAACTTGATTTATCGCCAGAGGCGATTGCGAAACGGAAAAAAGGTGGCAAGGGAAGCAAGAAGGCCAAAGTGGATGGCGCTACTAAAACAGCTTCTAAGAAGTCTGGCAAAGACAAGCAAGACGTGAATGTGGCGAAGCGCTAGGGGTGGCTTGTCAAGCACCCCTTGGGAAGTCGGCTACTTAGGCTTTACGCCGATCGACCAAAGCGTGGGCAATGGTGCCCAAATCAACATATTCCAACTCACTGCCGACCGGCACACCGCGCGCAAGACGCGTAACTTGCACATTACGGCGTTTTAAGGCCTCTCCCAACACATGTGCAGTAGCCTCACCCTCAGCAGTGAAGTTGGTCGCCAAAATCACTTCGCTCACCACGCCGTCACTGGCGCGCTCCAGCAATTTTTGTAAGCCAATGTCTTTGGGGCCTTGACCATCTAGCGGGCTGATACGCCCCATCAAAACGAAATACAAACCTTTGTAAGCTGCGGTGCGCTCCACCGCAGATTGGTCAGCAGGACTCTCGACCACGCAAAGGCGGCTGGTATCACGCGTGGTGTCGGCACATGTAAGGCAAATAGGTTGGGTGGTGAAGGTGTTACAAGACTCGCAGTGTTGAACTTCAGCCACCGCAGTTTGCAAAGCATCCGCAATCAGCTTGGCACCTTCACGGTCATGTTGCAGTAGGTGGTAAGCCATGCGAGAGGCGGATTTCACACCCACGCCAGGCAAACGGTGCAACGCTTGGATCAGCCCCTCTAAAACCGAGGTGTTGGCCATTAAAACGGCAGTTTCAAACCAGGCGGCAAGCCGGCCGTGAGCTTGCTCATCTTGGCTTCGCTGGTCTCGGCGGCTTTGCGCACGGCGT
>Ga0209499_1000943_pt1 | contig 21201 bp, 17 predicted proteins | sample C_130208_EF_Meta_FD_187306 | JGI IMG/M metagenome (GOLD analysis project Ga0209499, IMG submission 187306) | Freshwater microbial communities from Lake Croche, Canada to study carbon cycling - C_130208_EF_MetaG (SPAdes) (version 2) | ecosystem: Environmental > Aquatic > Freshwater > Lake... | reverse complement strand
GGTCCGAAAAGGTTGTAAATCACGAGCAATATGCCCCGAAATTCGTTGGAAACAGATGCCTGTTTTCATCGTCTGAATTTTCAACACTCAACTCACGCTACGGCGGGGGTTGTGCAGACCTTCCCTAAGCAAGGGTACCCGCAATGAGTACACGGCTCTGCTTCTTAGGGACTACGTGATGATCCTGGCCGGAAGCGGCCTGCGAATTGGGGAACTGAACCGGCTCACTTGGGGTGCCGTTGAACCCTTTACGGACAAAAAGGGTCGCAGGAACCTCAAGCTGGCCGTCATCGGTAAGACGGGGCGCAGAACGGTTATACCCCGACGAACGGTGGTCCGCTATTTTGGACGGGTGCGTAAGCGGAGCGGGGAGGTCAGTCCATCGGACTTGGTTTTTCGTATGCCAGGGGGTGGCGCAATCAAGACTCTGCGCTACGTGTTTATCAAAGTGCTCAGGATGGCCGGAATTGAGCACAATGCAGTCGGTGAGCCCTACAGTCTCTACAGCCTCCGGCACACCTACGCCACGATGGCGCTGCGCAGACGAGTGGACGTGTCAGCCCCGCGGTGTCGGGCACGATCCAGATCTGCAGGAAATGCACCGGTTGTGTGCGGCTGGCGTTGAATTCGCTGTGGCGGATGCCGGTGCCCGCGCTCATGCGCTGCACGTCCCCAGGCCTGATCACCGACCCGGTGCCGAGACTGTCCTTGTGCTCGAGTTCGCCGGAGATCACGTACGAGATGATCTCCATGTCGCGGTGACCGTGCGTCGGACGCGTCGCGCGGATCCTGCGAATCTTGCGCTTGCTGCGCGCGCTCAAAGTCAGTCGCTTCGTCGTCCTGCACGTCATGCGCCAGCGCAAGGGTGCGGTGCTGTACGGCACGGCGGCGATCGCGTTCAGCATGGTGGTGATATCGAGCATCGCCGTGCTCTCGTTCGAGAACGTGCCGGGCGGCAACATTCACACCGCCGGGGACGCGTTGTGGTGGGCGATGTGCACGATCGCCACCGTCGGTTACGGCGACTTCTATCCGGTGACGTGGGAAGGGCGCGCGGTCGCGGGTGTGCTCATGACGGTGGGCGTCGGGATGATCGGCGTGCTCTCCGGCACGATGGTGTCGTGGTTCGTCCAGCCCGGCTACGAACGTGAAAAGGACGAGATTCGTCACCTGCGCCAGGAGATCGCCGCCCTCACGGCGCTCGTGCAGTCCTTGCGTGAACCCAAGCCGTAGCGATCGTCATGACCGCTCGCTATGACGGCAGACGTCAAAGGTCTGAGGAAAGCTCATCAAACGATCCGCAGCGACTCGACGGGCGCGCCGCGACGGGTACACTCACACCCACATCCAGAGCAGGACGTCAGTCCTCGCCAACCTGCCGACCCGGCAAGGTGGTCACCGCGTAAGCGGGATGTGGTCCATGCGGACAACCGAAGGGTGCCGCAGGGTTCACGGCGGTCCGGCTCGGGTGGTGTACAACCTCACCGGAGACTGTCGATGAAACCGTTGCCCTTACATCACGATGACTTTCGACCCTCGGACGGGATTTTTGCGCTGCCGGCGGAGACGCTGCTGATCGCCTCCATCAAAGGGGCCTCGCGGCGCAAGATGATCGAGCAGGCCACGGCCGAGGATCGCCTCGAGGAAGTGCATCCCGACTTCTACGAGTCCGCGCTGAGCGACGCGGAGCGTACCCTCTGGGGTCGCCTACATCCGCGACATCTGGGCGGCGAATTTCTGCCGGATCGCAAACGCGCGGAACTCGAGATCGCGCGCATCACGCTCGATTCGACCACCCAAGACGTGGTGTGCCTGTACGCACGGCGCTCGGGTGATCGCTTCGTGTACCGCGCGGTCGACGAATACTCCGGCGAGACCCTGCGGGGCCCCACGCAGTTTCGCCGCCGCCGCCAGCTGACGCAGGCGGAACTCGTGCAGCTCTTGATGCAGGTCTATCCCTTGGACCAGGTCTGCCACGGCAACGACCTGACGGGCGACGAGGCGCAGGCCTTCTGCACGCCGTACTCGGCCTACTACCCGTATTTCGAGGAGCGCGTTCGCGCTTATCTGGCCGAGCGCTGCCCGGCGCCGGAGGTCGAGGCGGACGCGGAGGAGGACGAGGACGAGGACGACGAGTGAGGCAAGGCTGACGGGGGATCGCCGACGGTACGCAGCAAGGATGCTAAAGTCCGGCGGTCTCCCTCAGGACTGTCTGCCATGACCACCGATACGCTGTCCGCTGTTGCCCCTCTGCTGCACTTGTCGGCGCTCCATGCCGACGCCGTCCGCGGCCCGCTCGAAGCGTGGGGTCAGCGCGAAGGTGCCGATGCCGGTGACCCGCAGACCTCGGGGGTGCTGCTCGTGTCCACCGACACGCTGGTGGCCGGCGTCTGGGAGTGCACGCCCGGCGGGTGGAACACCGTCAACCGACCAGCCTCGGAAGCGATGCTGTTTCTGAGTGGTCGTGCGCGACTGACGACCCAAGGGTGCGAACCGGTGATCTTTCAGGCCGGCGACACATTCTTCCTGCCCAAGGGCTGGAACGGGCGCTGGGAAGTGTTGGAGACGGTGCGTAAGTTCTTTGTCGAAGTGAAGTGAGTGTTGCGCACCTCGAGAACCTTGCGACCGGCAGGCTGACCACGCATGGCGACGGCAGCGTCGAATGACGGCTCAGGGGCGCGGCCGATGAGCGACACTACGACCGAACGGCAACGGTTGGGGTGGATCCTCGCGGCTGGCGTGCTGCTGCGCGTCGTGCTCGCATCGATCACCGGACTCTCGGTCGACGAGTCCTACAGCACGGCGGTGGGCCGGCATTTCTCGCTGAGCTATTTCGATCACCCGCCGCTGCACCAGTGGATGGTGGGTGCGGCGACGCACCTCTTCGGCCACGAGTCCGCGTGGGTCGCGCGGCTGCCCTTCATCGTCCTCGGCGTGGTGTCGACGGTGCTCTTCTACCGCCTCGTGCGGCGCAGCTACGGGGTTGCGGCTGCGCAGGTGGCGGCGCTCGGTTTCACGTTGTCGCCGTTCTTCTCGGTCGGCGTTGCGTCGTGGGTGCTGCCCGACGGGCCGCTGGTGTGTGCGACCGTGCTCATGCTGTTGAGCTTTCGTCGGGCGCTCAATCACGATCGCATCCTCGACTGGACCGTCTGCGGCTTGGCCGCCGGCGCGGGACTCTTGTCGAAGTACCTCATCGTCTTTCCGGTTTTCGGATGCCTCCTCTTCGTGCTGCTGCGGGATCCCGCGCGGTTGAAGTCGTGGAAGCCGTGGTGGGCGCTGGCCGTCGCCGCGGCGTGTTTCACGCCGGTCGTTCTCTGGAACGCGCAGCATCAGTGGGGCTCGCTCGCTTATCAGGGCGGACGTGGGACGCTCGAGGCCTGGCATCCATGGCAGGCCCTCGGCGTGTTCGTCGGCAGCCTGTTGTATGTGGGTCCGGCCTTCGGCGTGCTGGGCTTGCGTCGCCTGCGCGCGACCGATCGGTCGGCCGACGAGCACGTGGAGGACACGTTTTACGCCTGCCTCGCCCTGCCGGCCATCGCGGTGTTCTCGGTGCTGGCGATCGGCGCCCATGTGTTGCCGCACTGGTCGCTGATCGGCTGGCTGTTCGTGTTGCCGTTGGCCGCCCGTCACCTCACCCGGGGCGGCGCGTCGCGGGCGCGGCATCGCGGGCTTTGGGGCGGATCGGCGGCGTTCTTCGCACTGCTGCTCGCGTGGTTCGTGACCGACGGTCAATGGGGTTGGTGGGATCGGTGGATCGTAGGCTATCCGCTCAAGGATCCGTTGACCGAGTCGCTGGATTGGACGGCCTTGCCGGAGGCATTGACCGCGCGCGGCCTGCTGCGACCCGGTACGGTCATCGTGGCTGAAAGCTACGTTGACGCCGGCAAGATCGATTACGCGCTCGGCGGACGGGTGCCCGTCCTGTGTCTGTGCACGGAGCCGCATCACTACGGCGTGCTCTACCCGTTAGCGGACTACCGCGGCCGTGAGGCCGTCGTGGTGGCCAACGCGCGTCGCGAGGACTGGTGGTCGCGTGCGGTCGCGTCACTGCGCGACGTCGAGCGGCAGGCGCCCGTCGAAATCTTACGCAACGGCCGACCGGCCATTCAGTTGCAGATCGCCACCGGTCGGATCAATTGACGCGCGAGGCCCGGCGCAGGTCCGCGAATTGGTAGTGCGTGATCACGCGCACCGTGACGTAGGCGACCAGCGCACCGGCGATGACGTCGCTCAAGAAGTGGGCGTACACGAAGACGCGCGAGAGTGCGACGAGGGTGCCGCCGATCAAGAACACCGTGCGACCTTTGGGGAAGATCACGCTGAGCGCGAAGGCCACGGCAAAGGCCGTTGTCGCGTGACCGGACGGAAACGACTGGAACGCGGCTTTGAAGTTCATCGGATGGAAGCCGTAGACGCTGTCGGAAAACCACACCCACGGGCGCGCGCGACCGAAGATGACCTTGAGGACGTCGGTGGCGAGGACAGAGGCGGCGACACTCAGGAAGAAGAATGCGGAGAGACGGCGCAGTAGGGGCCAGTGCAGCCGGCGCGACATCCACCACATCGCGGCTGACGGCACGAGATACCAACCGGCTTGCCCCGCCCAAGAGACCACTTCGGCGATCCGATACGCCACGCCGCGATGGGCGTGGAAGTAGTCCGCCAGCGCCAGATCCCACAAGAAGACCCCCGAGAGCAGGCTCAAGGCGCACAGGCTGCTCAACACCACGATTCGCGTGCGCCAACCCGACGAGCTCGGCGACAAGGCCACCAAACGGGTGTTGAGAAGAGGCGCGGCCAGATGGCTCATGGGTCGGTCACCGGAACGTGGATGGGAAATCATGACCACGATGCCGGTAAGTTGTTTCAGTTTGGATGCAGTGTCGTTTAGATGTCATGAAACCGACGTAATTTGAGGCGCCTTGATCAAAACACCGAGCATGATGAGTCACGAACCCTTCACACAACGTATTCGAGAGCACATCGACACTTTCGAGGCGTTGACCGAAATGTCGGACGCCGTGCAGGCGGCCGCCGCGCAGGCCGTGCACTGCTTGCGCGCCGGCGGCAAGGTGTTGTTGTGCGGCAATGGGGGGTCAGCCTCCGACAGCCAACACATCGCCGCCGAACTCGTCGGTCGCTTCGTCGCCGATCGCACCCCGTTGTCCGCCATCGCGCTGTCCACCGACACCTCCGCCTTGACGGCGATCGCCAACGACTACGGCTACCGTGAAGTGTTCGCTCGACAGGTGCAGGCCCTCGGGCGTGCCGGCGACTGCTTGATCGGGATCTCCACCTCCGGCAACTCCGACAACGTGCTGGCGGCTGTTCGCACCGCAAAAGCGCTCGGCATCCGCACCATCGGTCTGACCGGTCGGGGCGGCGGCGCCTTGGCACAGGAATGCGAGATCGCACTCGTCGTCCCCTCGGACGTCACGGCGCGCATCCAGGAAGCGCACATCTTTATCGGTCACGTCCTGTGTGAGCAGATCGAGACGGACTTAGGTCTGGCCACGCATGTCGTCTGAGCGTCTGCGGCACGTCATCGAACGTATGGCGCAGGGCAGCACCGTGCGGGTGCTGGTCGTGGGCGACGTCATGGTCGACCGCTACTGGCGCGGTCCGGCGGGACGCGTGTCCCCCGAGGCACCCGTGGTCGTCGTGCGGATCGAAGGCCAAGAGCCGCGTGCCGGCGGTGCGGCCAACGTCGCCTGTAACGTCGTCGGCTTGCGGGCGCAGGCCTGCTTGATGGGCGTGGTCGGCGAGGACGAGGCGGCGCAGGAACTGCAGTCGCTGCTCGAGGCGCAGGGCGTCGAGTCGCGCCTGCATGCCGTGCCCGGCGCCCGCACGATCACCAAATTGCGCGTCATCGCGCGCCAGCAGCAACTGATCCGCCTCGATTTCGAGTCGGATTTCTACAGCGTCGATCGCTCGGCGTTGCTCGCCGATTTCGCGCAGCACGTGCGCGCGTGCGACGTGGTCGTGCTCTCGGATTACGCCAAGGGAACGCTCGCCGATATCCGGCAACTGATCGCCGCGGCCAACGCGTGTGGCAAGCCGATCATCGTCGACCCGAAGGGCGTCGACTTCGAGCGCTACCGCGGCGCGACGCTGATTACTCCGAACCTGAGCGAATTCGAGGCGGTCGCAGGCCCGTGTCGCGACCTCACCGATTTGCACGACAAGGCCCGTGCGCTCGCTCTCGCCGTCGGGATCCAGGCGATCCTGGTGACCCGCGGTGAGCACGGCATGAGCCTTGTGACGTCCCACGCCGCGCCGCTCGATCTGCAGGCGTTGGCGCGTGAGGTGTTCGACGTGACCGGCGCCGGCGACACGGTGGTGGCGACGCTCGCGGTGGCGCTCGGCATGGGGGAGCGCCTCGAGACGGCCATGACCCTCGCCAACCATGCGGCCAGTGTGGTCGTCGGCAAACTGGGGACGGACACCGTCACGCCCGCGGAACTGCTGCGCTCCTTCGCCGACGGCGAAGTGGCTCCGTCGCGCGGCGTGCTGTCGGAGGACGCGGTGTGGGAGGCGATCCAGATCGCACGCCGCCGCGGTGAGCGGATCGTGATGACGAACGGGTGTTTCGACCTTTTGCACCCGGGGCACGTCAGTTACCTGTCGGCCGCTAAAGCGCTCGGGGACCGATTGGTCGTGGCGGTCAACGACGATGCCTCCGTGACGCGCCTCAAGGGCCCCGAGCGGCCGGTCAATCCGCTGTCGCATCGCATGGCGATGCTGGCCGCGCTCGAAGTGGTCGACTGGGTCTTGCCGTTCTCCGAGGACACGCCGGCGCGCGTGATCCAAAAGCTGCTGCCCGACGTGCTCGTCAAGGGCGGCGACTACACCCCCGACGCGGTGGTCGGTGGCGACAGCGTGATTGCCGTGGGCGGTGAGGTGAAGATTCTGCCGTTCATCGAAGGGCAATCCTCTACGCGCATGATTGAGAGAATTCGAGGACAGTCGACATGATCGTGGTGACCGGCGGCGCAGGCTTCATTGGCAGCCATTGGCTCGAGCGCCTCAATGCGATGGGCGAGACCGACATTTTGGTGGTGGACGACCTCACCGACGGCACTAAGATCCACAATCTCGCGGGCCGTCAGATCCGCGATTACCTCGACCTCGAGGACTTCATCGGCGCCTTCGAGCAGTCGGACACCTTCCCCAAGGTGACGGCGGTGGTGCATCAGGGCGCGTGTTCCGCGACGACCGAGTGGAACGGTCGTTACCTGATGAAGAACAACTACGAGTACTCCAAGCGCCTCTTGGCGGCGTGTCAGCGACGCCACGTGCCTTTCCTGTACGCGTCGTCGGCGTCGGTCTACGGCCTCGGCCAGCACGGCTTTCGCGAGGCGGTCGCTTGCGAATGGCCGATCAACGCCTACGCCTATTCGAAGTGGCAATTCGACCAGTACGTGCGGCAGATGCTCGAGAGGCGCACCGCGCCAGTGGTGGGCCTGCGCTACTTCAACGTCTACGGGACGCGCGAAGCGCACAAGGGCTCGATGGCGAGCACGCTGTTTCACTTTTCCAATCAAGTCGTCACCACCGGTGTGGCAAAGCTGTTCGGACCCTCGCACGGTTACGCGGCCGGTGAGCAGCTGCGCGACTTCGTGGACGTCCGCGACTGCGTCGACGTCGGCCTGTGGTTCTTGGGTGCGGGCGATCGTTCGGGTATCTACAACGTCGGTACCGGCGAGGCGCGCTCGTTCAACGACATGGCGCGCGCCGTGATCGCAGCGCTCGGTCGCGGCGTCGTCGAGTACGTCGACTTCCCCGAGAAGCTGCGTCCGGCCTATCAGGCCTACACGCAGGCCGATCTGACGGTCTTGCGGGCCGCAGGCTACAGCGCCACGTTTCGCACCCTGGAGTCGGGTGTGGCCGACTACATCGCCGCGACGTATTCCACTGGGACGCCGGCATGAGTCGGCGCGCCGCGTTTTTGGATCGTGACGGCGTGATCAACGTCGACCGCGGCTTCGTCTCGCTGTGGGACGACTTTGAGTTTCTGCCGGGTGTGATCGAGGCGATGCAGGCGCTGCAGGCGGCCGGCTTTGCGCTGATCGTCGTCACCAACCAGTCGGGGATCGCGCGCGGTTACTACTCCGAAGCAGTCTTCCACGCGCTGACCGATCGGATCCACCGGGAACTCGAGGCGCACGGCGTGCACGTGACGGCGACGTATCACTGCCCGCACCTTGCGAGCGGTAGCATCGAGCCGTACGCGATCGCCTGCGACTGTCGCAAGCCGATGCCGGGCATGTTGTTGCGTGCCGCGCGCGAGTGGGACCTCGACTTGTCGCGTTCGTTCATCGTCGGCGACAAGCCCTCGGATATCGACGCGGGCGTGGCGGCCGGTGTGCCGGTGCGTTACTTCGTCGGACATCCCGGCGTCGAGAGGCCCATTGAGGCCACGGGCGTCGTCACCGGGCTCCTCGACTGCGCGCAACAGGTGCTCTCGACCGACACGGCGGCGTCCGCATGAAGATCGACACCCAGCGCTTCATCGATCGGTGGGTCGGGGTGCCGATCCTCGCGCTCTTGTCGCTCATCGATCGGCTGCGCAGCCGAAGACCGCCCCGCGAGCCGCGCTCGATCCTGATCATCTTGCTCTCGGAGATGGGCAGCCTCGTCTGCGCGCAGCCGATGATCTTGTCCTTGAAGCAGCGTTACCCCGGAGCGCAGCTGAGCGTGCTCGTGCTGCAGAAGAATCGCGGCGTCGTCGAACTGCTCGGCGAGTTTGCACCACACTGTATCTACACGCTCAACGACCGCGATTTGCGCACGTTCGTGTCGACGACGTGGCAGACCGTGCGCGCCTTGCGTCGGCACGGCGTGGACGTCGTGATCGATTGCGAGCTCTTCGCGCGCATCAGTGCGGCGCTCTCGTGGGCGTCGGGCGCACCGGTGCGGGTGGGCTTCGATCGCATGAAGCAGGAAGGCCTGTACCGTGGTTCGATCGTCAATTGCCCGGTGCCCTACAACCCGTACCTGCACATCTCGCAACAGTTCCTGGCCCTGTCAGGCGCGATCGAGTCCACCAGCACGCCGCGCTCGAAGGCCGTGGCGCTGCCCGAGCGGATCAGCGTCGAGCGCCTGGTCTGGCCACCCGCCGTGCTCGACGCGCTCAAGGCGCGGCTGCTGCACGACTTCCCCGTCTTGGCGACGCGCAAGTTGGTGCTGCTCTATGCCGGTGCCGGCATCCTGCCCATCCGGGGCTGGCCGCTCGAGCGATTCGCCGCGGTGGCGCAGGCGCTCGTCGCGGACGGCTATGCGGTGGGCACGATCGGCCTGCCCGAGGACCGGCCCTTGGGGGCGCGCATCCAGGCGGTCGTGGGCACCGATGCCGTGATCAACCTCGCCGGCTACACCGCCTCGCTCCAAGAACTGGTGCAACTCTTCCATCACGCCGAGCTGTTGATCTCCAACGACGGCGGCCCCGGTCACTTCGCGGCGCTCACGCCGCTGCCGGTGGTGTCGCTCTTCGGGCCCGAGACACCGCTTCTGTATGCGCCGCTGTGCGAGCGCGGCGAGTCGCTCTTTCGGCGCTTGCCGTGCGCGCCGTGTCTGTCGGCCTACAACCATCGGGCGACGGCGTGCGATGGCGCGAACTACTGTCTGCAGGCGATCGAAGTGGCGGACGTGCTGGCCGCCGCTCGGCGGTGGCTGCCGGCGGTGAGCGGATGACGGCCGCACCGCGGCTCACGGTGCGCGGACTGCGCTTCGCCCTCGTGGGTTTGAGTGGCGTCGTGGTCAATCAAGCGGTGCTGTGGGCGGCGCAAAACGCCCTGCACGGCGTGATCGACGTCGAGGCGCGACGCCTCGACGTCGCGCTCCTGCTGGCCATCGGACTGTCCACGCTGAACAACTTTTATTGGAACCAGCGCTGGACCTGGTCCGATCGCGTGCAGGGGCGGCACGGCGCTGCGCTCCTGCGACGCTTGGCGGGCTATTTTGCGGCGTGCGGCGTCGCCATCGTGCTGCAGTTCGTCCTGACGCACGCCTTCGTGCGCTTCGGCCTGCACTACCTCGTCGCCAACCTGCTCGCCATCGGCCTCGCCGCCGGGGTCAACTTCGTCATCAACCACACGACGACCTTTGCGCGCGCCTCGGCCGCGCGGGACCCTTGATGCGCTCGTGGGCACAGCGGTCGGTGCCTAGCCTCGTCTGGTGGCTGCTGCCCCTCGCGCTGTTCACCTACGCGTTTGGCCTCAACAGTCTCGACATCCCCTCGAACGGCGATGAGCACGTCTATCTGCACATCGCGCGCATGACCGCCGACTCGGGCCACTGGTTGCCCTTGCAGTCGGCGATCGAGCACACGCGCAACACGAAGCCACCGTTGTTGTTCTGGCAGACGATGCTCGCCGGGGCCGGGCACTGGACGCTCGGGGCCTTGCGCTGGCCGTCCGTCGCCTACACGTGGTTGACCGCGCTGCTCGTGTTCGGCGTCGCCCGGCGTGAGGCCCGGGACGCCAAGACCGGGGCGCTCGCCGTGCTCCTCTACCTCGGCTGCTATTCGGTCTATCGCTACGGTCGCCCGGTGTTGACCGATGCGCCGGAGACGTTCTGGTTGTCGGTGATGGTGCTGCCGTGGGCGATGCGCACGCGCGAGGCGCTGCCGAGCATCGGGGCGGTGATCGGCTGGGGTCTGTGCCTCGGCATCGCGTGTTTGTACAAGTCCTTCGTCCTGATCGTGCCGGTCGCCGTGTACTACCTGTACGTGATCGCCGGTCGGCGTCGCAGCGGCGTGCCCGGTCGACTGTTGAGCGTCGTGCTCCTGTCGGCGGTGGCGCTGCTCACGTGCGCGCTCTGGCCGCTGCTCGATCCGGACCCGAGCGCGATCTGGCGGGAGTTCGTGGTGGGCGAGAACGCCCAGAAGATGGGCAGTCTCGCCACCTACGTGCAGGGCCTGTGGCACGGTGGGTCGAGCGTGCCGGGACTGTTCGGGGCGTTACTCGCCGACGGCGGCGTGCTCGCGCCGCTGCTGCTCGGTGTGATCTGGCTCGGTGTCCGGAATCGCCAAACGCTCACGCCCACCGAGCGACGCCTGTGGCTGTGGGTCATCGTGCTCTTCGTGTTTTTCTGTATTCCGAGCCAGCGCTCGGGTCGTTACCTATTGCCGGTGTTGCCGGCCTTGGCCATTCTCGGGGCCGTGCGCTGGACGCAGATCGGGCGCGGCTGGGTGCGCTTCGCCGCCGCGGTGGCACTCCTCGTGAGCGTTGTCATCGCGACCCTGACGGCGTGGGCGGTGCAGGGCCCCGCCAGCCCGATCGCGGTCGGGGTGGCGTTTTGGCTTTCGTGCGCGGGGGCGATCGGATTGTCGCTGGCGGCGCTTGTCTACACGCGGCTCGGCGTGGTTGGCGTCTCGGGTGCCGCGATCCTGATCATGCTCGGCATGGCGCTCTTCCTGCGCTCGTACGACGCGCCGCCCGGTCCCTTCGCGGCGACCGTGCGCGCGCAGTTGGTCGGACAGACCGTCTACGCGCCGTGCAACTTCGTCGCCTCGGAGGAAGCCTATCGGTTCCTCCTGCCGGGCGCGGACATCCGAAGCTACGACCTCGGCTGGCAACTCACGCCGCTGGACCTCGCCCGGCATCGCTACTTCATTGCCCGACAGCCGCTCGGCGCGCCGGTGGCCTGCGAGGGGTGTCGCCGCTTAGGATCCCGCGTGCTGATTGCCGGACGGCTCAGCGCCGACGAGTGGCACGACATCCTGCAGGGCCACGTCCTGCCGCACTTGCTGGTGCAGGACGTGTTGTGGGAGTCCACCACCGCCGGTGTCGAGCGCACGCCGGCCTATGCGGCCTGCACGCCCGACGGGGCTCGCCGACACGCGCTTGAACGTGAGGAGTCGAAATGATCGGTCAACTGCTCTGGCGCGGCGCACTCATGGCGTTCGCGGTCGGTGCGCTGCATTTCGGTGAATGGGTCGTGTTGCGCCGTCGTTGGAACGAAGTGATTCCGGGGTGGTGTTTCCAAAGCGGTGCGATGTCGCCGGCGCGGCTCCTGTGGTTGGCCAAGCACTATCGCATCGCCACGGTGTTCGATTTTCGCGGCGCCAACGAGCGCGGCGTGGCCGAGGAAGCCGCGGCGCTGCGCGACACGGCCGTCCGGCACGTGCACATCCCGTGTGGTCGAGAGCCGACCCGTGCGGCCGTGCAGCAGTTTCTGCAGCTCGCCGATGCCGAGCGGGCGGCGGGACGGCGGATCTTGCTGCACTGTAAAGACGGTCAAGGCCGCGCGATCTATTTTGCGGCGGTCTGCCTCATGGAGTACGACGGCCTGACCGGCGAGCAGGCGTTTTTGGCCGTGCGGCGGTTCCCTAAAGCGCTGCGCTGGATCCGGTTCATCGTGCCGCGCGCGGGCCTCCTGGGGCCTAAGAACCCCAAGCACGCGATGATCCGACAGTATCGACCGCGGGTAAGCGCCTAAGCGGCGACTTCAGCGCGCGCGCACCGAGACGCCGAGCATCGCGCGCACGCCCTCGAGTCGATACAACTGCCCCTCACCGAAATCGCTGACGAGCGTCGGGTCACGCCGGTCGAGCAGGTTTTCCCCGCGCAGCCACACCGTGGTGGCCCCACTGCGGTAGCCGACGTACGCGTTCAAGAGCGTGTAGCCGCCGAGCGCCTCGTCGGCGCTCACCGACGGGAGGCGGCTGCCGACGAACTTGGCGGTCACGGAGCCCTGCCACCCCTGCGCCTGCAGCCAATCCACGCTCACGCCACCCACCTGACCCGGGACGAGTTCGATGCGGCGGCCCGTAAGATCCGTCGTCGCGCCGTCCACCACGTACGGGAAGTGGCCGTAGCGCGCATCGTTGTGCGCGTATTCGAAGGAGAGGCCGAGCGCGCCGGCCGAGTGCCAGCGGCCCTCGAGTTCCACACCCCGCACCGTCTGCGCCCCGCTCGCGGCGAGTTGCGGCAGGCCATCAACGAGCACCGTCACCGAGCGGTGATCGACGTTGATGTGGTGGTAGGCAGCGTCGAACTCCCAAGCGCCGCTGGTGTGTGCGCGGACCCCGAGCACCGCGCCCTGCAGGGTCTCGGGTGCCAACAAGGGGCCGAGCGACGGGTCCGGGCCGAAGTCAATCTGCGGCGGTTGGAAGGTCGAGCCGAGGCTCGCGTAGGCCGAGATGGCCGCCGGCCCCGTAGCAGTGCGCCACAGCGCTGCATCGGCGCCCAAGGAGCCCGAGAAGCGACGCAGGTGTTGGTGGTGCGCTTCGGTCTCCCCGTCGGTGCTCGCTTGTTGGCTTTCTTGCAGCTCGTTGTAGCGCAGGCCGGCGAGGACGGTGAGCGTCTCGCTCGGACGCCAGCGCGATTGCGCGTAGACACCGACCATGGTGCGCCGATCGTCGAGCGACGACGCGCCCTCGGGCGTCACCTGCGCGAGTGAATCCGGTGGCGTGCCGTTGAGCGGCAACTCGTAGCTGTACCGGCGATTCGCGATCGACAACTGGCCGAGCAGGGCGTTGAAGCCGGCGGTGACGTCCACACCGTGCAGGCCGGTCCAGGTGAGGTGGCTGTCGAGGAAGCCGTCGGTGATGTCCCGGCGCTGGTGGAAGCCGCTGCCCTCAGTCGATGCCGGCAATAACGCCGGGTCTGCAACGAAACCCTGATCACCGGCATAACGCGTGCGCGTCACGGACGCCAAGGTCTGCCACGGCAGTCCGGCGAGCGTGTGGTCGTAGGCGATCGTCAGCTTGCCGATGCGGCGCAGCAGTTGCGCGCCGAGGGGATTTTGGTTGAGATCGAGCGGCAGCAGCGCCGTCGTTTCGTCGAACGGGGTCGGGCTCGTCGGCCGGTCGGTCAGGTCCGTCCACTCGAGATCCACGCGCAGCGCCGAGGGTTGACCGCTGGTGGCGAGTCGCCACAGCGCGTGGTTGCGCTGCCAGCCGGCGCGCGGATCGGGGCCCTGCTCGACGCCCCGGTCGATCAGCAGCGACTGCTGCCATTCCTCGCCCTGATGCGATCCTGAAGCAGCGGTACGGTACGTGCCGCGCAACCCGACGCTCGCATCGAGGCCGAGCGGCGCCGTGCCCGCGGCCGGGTGGTCGACCGAGACGGTGCCGGCAAAGGCGGTGGTACCGAAGTACACCGGCGCGGTGCCGCGCAGGACTTCGATGCGATCGATGTTCTCAAGCGAGAGCGCCGCGAACTGTGGGACGAAGGCGCCGCCGAGCGGCACCCCGTCGACCACCAACAGGAAATCGTCGATCTCGCGGCGGCCGAGGAGACTCAGGCTGAAGCCCGCGCTGCCCTCATCGCCGCCGGGACCGGTGGTCACGCCCACCACCGTGTCGAGCGCCTCGCGCGCATCGTGCACGCCACGCGCCTCGAAGTCTGCACCGCGGGTTACAGAGAGCGCGATCGGCACGTCCGCGACGCGGTCGTGAAAGCGAGTCGCGCTGCTGACCACCTGCATCAGGCCCGACGAGGAGTCGCTCTCGGCATCACCTGCCTCGGCGTGTGCCGCAAGCAGGGGCAAGCAGGCAGCGGCCAGCAGGGCCCCGCGCACAGCACGTGTGAGAGCGCGGTGAAGTCGGTCGATGGTCGAAAGCGCCATGGTGCTTGCAGTCCAAGCTTGCCGATGAGCGGCGGATGGCTCCGCACGGTAGCTGTCGTGAGTGACTCTCTGTTGACGGCGGGATGACGGATTGGATTCAGGACCGGGCTTCCACGCACGGCGCCGGCCTGTCTTGTGCGAGCGATCAAACTGTCACGAAAGGCGCACGCGCGCGACATGTTCGGATTCTAAGGTCGGGCGTCGGGGAGATAACGATAACTGTCTGCGAGGATCACACCATGTTGTTAGGAAGCTTGAGACGGAGTATTTGGGCCACGGTTGCGACCTGTGGCGTTGCGTGCATGGCCTCGGCCGGCACCGTCATTCCGACCGGTCAGACGGTCACGCCGCTCGCCGTGCCGGGCGCGGTCCAGCAGCGCTTGAACCCGGGCTACCCCGGCTATCCGAATTTCGGCGCCGGCGAAGCGGTCCGCTCGCAGGTCAGCCCGGACGGCAAGACGCTCGCGGTGTTGTGCGCGGGCTTCAATTCTAATTTCTCGATCGCGAGCCTGCTCAGCGTCGGCGGTGCCGACCCGGCGGCCAGCACGCAGCTGATCTTCCTCTACGACATCAGCGGCACGAACGCAGCCTCGCCGAAGCTGGCGCAGGTCCTGCAGCAGCAGAACGCGCACGTCGGCCTCGTGTTCTCGGGCAACAACACGCTCTACGCCACCGGCGGCAGCGATGACGCGGTGTACGTCTACCAGCGCAGCCAAGGCAAGTTCGTGCAGACCGCGAAGATCGCGCTCGGCCACAAGGCGGGCATCGGCCTGTTCGGCGTCGAGCCGAACGCGGCCGGACTTGCGTTGAGCGCCGACGGCAAGACGCTCGTCGTGGCGAACAACTACAACGATTCGATCTCGGTGATCGACACGATCACCAACACCGTGCGTTACGAGCAGGACCTGCGTCCCTTCGCCAACGAAGGCAGCAACGGTCAGGCCGGCGGCACCTACCCATTCGCGGTGGCCATCAAGGGCAACTCGGTCGCCTATGTGAGCTCAGATCGTGACCGTGAAATCGACGTGGTGGCTCTGTCTACGACGAACCGGCCGAACACGGCGATCCAGCGCATTCGCCTGAAGGGCAACGCGCTCGGCCTCACGCTCGATGCCGCGCAGCAGAACCTCTACGTGGCCGAAGACAACGCCGACGAAGTGAGCGTCATCGACACCTCGTCGAACACCATCGTGAAGCGCATCGACACCCGCGGCCCTGCGTCGGTCACGGCGCGTCTGCGCAACTACACCGGCGCCGCGCCGTTCTCCTCACGCCTCTCGGCCGACGGCACGACGCTGTACGTGGCCAACGCGGGTTCTAACTCGGTCGCAGTGGTGCCGCTGATCGGACCGAACGCGTTCAAGGTCAAGGGTCTGATCCCGACCGACTACGAGCCGCACGACGTGAGCTTTGGCGGCAACGGTCGCTACCTCTACATCATCAATGGCAAGAGCGCGACCGGCCCGAACTCCGGCTTCCTGTACGGCGACACGGACAAGTTGGCCTACACCACCTACCCGGGCGGTAACTTCAACGCGCTGCTCGGCGCCGCCATCAACAATCAGTACCAGTTCCAGTTGGAGCGGGCGACGCTCGTCGCGGCGCCGGTGCCCACCGACGACGTGCTGGAGCGGCTCACCGCGCAGGTCGCGCGCAACAACTACTACGACGAGGCCGGCGACAAGGTTGACCCGCGAATCGAGTTCCTGAAGAAGCGCATCCATCACATCGTCTACATCGTCAAGGAAAACCGCACCTTTGACCAGGTGCTCGGTGACCTCGGCAATGGCTCGAACGGCAACCCGAGCCTGGCGGTCTTCGGCAAGCTCGTCACGCCGAACTTGCACGCGGTGGCGACTAACTTCGTCACGCTCGACAACTTCCGCAACCCGGGCGACGGCAGCATGGACGGCTGGGGCTGGGCGACGCAGGGTCGCGTGCCGAACACACAGACGCTGACGCAGCAGATCAACTACGCGTTCGTGGATCGTGGTCTGTCGTACGACGGCGAGGGTGCCAACCGCAACGTGCCGTCGATGCTGCCGACCGTCGCGCAGCGCAACGTGGTGGCGGCCAACGCGCCGGGTCTGTACTCCAACTTCGCGAGCCAGCAGCCCGGCGGTGTCGACAACCTCTTAGCCGGCACCGGCAACCACTCGGCCCCGGACGCGCCTTTCGGCGCGCAGAAGGGCTACATCTTCGACGCCGTGTTGAACGCCGGCAAGACAGTGCGCAACTACGGCTTCGAGACCAACAACCTCGCCGACGCGCAGTACCTGCGCTCGCCGGGTGTGGCGCAGGCGGTGCAGGCCCAGCCGCTGATGCCGTCGTTGATCGGCAACACGGACGTCTATTACCGCAACTTCGACCAGTCGTACCCGGACCTGTGGTTGTTCGAGGAGTGGAAGCGTGAGTTCGACGGTTATGTCGCTAACGGCAACCTGCCGGCGCTTGAACTGGTGCGCCTGAGCCACGATCACACGGGCTCGTTCGGTAACGCGAACAGCGTGGCGAATGGCCTGGCGACGCCGGAACTAGAAGTGGCGGACAACGATTACGCGACGGCCAAGGTGATCGATGCGATCGCCCACAGCCGCTACGCCGCCGACACCCTCATCTTCGTCGTCGAGGACGACGCGCAGGACGGTCCGGACCACGTCGAGTCGCACCGCGGCACGGCCTACGTCGTGGGTCCCTACGTGAAGCGGCACGCGGTGGTGAGCACGCAGTACGGCCAAGTCAACATGTTGCGCACCATCGAGGACATCCTCGGCACCGAGCACTTGAATCTCAATACGGCTCGCCAGCCGGCGATGGGCGACGTGTTCGACGTCACTACGAACGGTCAGTGGACCTTCTCGGCGGCGGCCTCGGACTACCTCGTCGGCGCGCCGGCCTACGCGCCGCTCCAAACGGGCGAAGTGCGCTTCGTCAGCGGCACGGCGATCCCCTCGAGCCACGATGCGTCGTGGTGGGCGCAGCAGACGGTGGGCTTCGACTTCTCGAACGCCGACGCGGTGGAGCCTGCCCTGTACAACCGCGTGTTGTGGCAGGGTTTGAAGGGTGACGAGCCGTATCCGGAGTCGGCGGCCGGTGATGACGACGGCGAATAAGCTCTAAAGCACGGCGGCGCGGGCGATCAGGCCCGCGTCGCACCGGCGGGATCGATCGGATCCCGCCGCGGGCGCCGAGAGCGCAGAACACGCTAAGTTCTTTATTTCAGCGAGACCCCCCGCGCGGTGTCGCATCGGTTGATGGCGCACCGCTAGACTGCAACTGAACGGCCGATGTGCAGGCGGGACCATGACAGCGGTGACCGAGGTCTGGATCGAGCGGTGGACCTAACGGTCGCACTCCTGCGCGCTCGTCAACGAATACCAGTTGTCGGTGCTGAGCGGTGATCCTCGCTTGCGGGTTCTTCATCGCGAATGGCCCGTCTACGCCGGCGTGGAGCGATGCCGTGCAATGGGCGCCGACGTTGGTCGAGCCTGACACTCGCGGCGTGATCCGGCGCGTCGATCGGCCCATGACGAGTGCCGATACCGCGCGGCAGCACATGGCGAGCGCCGCGTTCGCCCACTTAAGCCAAGACGACACGTGGTCCGCGGTGGGGCAGTCCTTGGCCGATCTGCTCGTCGGACACCGCTAGCACGGCAAGCGCTCGGATGATCAGGTGGGGGTGTCGGTGACGTGATCTGACGTGGGGTCGTCGTTTCTGCTGTAATCCGCGCGGTGGGGCGGGGTGGCGGTGACGCCCAAGTCGTCCCGCGCCGGTCTAGGCCGGCCCGTCGTCGATCGCAGCCTAGAGGGTCATCTGTGGACCACACTCGCCCGATACGTCAACTGATCCTCTTCACGGTGCTGATCAACGCCGCGGCGATGCTCTCGCCGATCATCAACAGCGGGGATGCGCTCACCTACGCCTCCATCGCCCGTCACATGGCCTTGAGCCACGACTGGATTCGTCTGGTCGTCGACGGCCAAGATTGGCTCGACAAACCGCACTTTCCGTTCTGGATCACCGCGCTGTCTTTTCGCTTGGGCGGTGTGAGCGCCTTCACGTACATCCTGCCTGGCTTTCTCTTTCATCTGTTAGGCGCCTACTACACCTATCGTCTCGCGCGGCTGTGGTACGACACACCGACCGCGTGGCTTGCGGTGCTGATCTACGTGTCGACCTTCAGCCTCTTGGACTCCTCCATCGAGATCAAGGCTGAGGCTTTCTTGCGTGGGCAGATCTTAGGCGCCTGTTACCACTGGTTGCGCTACGACGCCGACGCGCGTGGCCGCGACCTGTTGCTGGGCGCGCTCTACACGGGCCTTGCGGTGATGACCAAGGGGATCTTCTGCCTGCTGACCATCGCCGGTGGACTCGTATGTCTGTGGATGTACCGCCGTCAGTGGAGCCGCCCTTTGCAGCCGCGCTGGTGGCTGGCGTTGGCGTTGTCGCTCCTGTGCGCGGCCCCGGAACTGATCGCGCTGCATCTGCAGTTTCAGCAGCCACTGGCGCTGGGCAATCTTGCGCAGCCGACCTCGGCCTTTAAGTTCTTCTTCTGGGACAGTCAGTTCGGGCGCTTCTTTAACACCGGCCCGATCCAGAACCACGGCGGTTATCCGCTGTACTTCGTGTTGGTGTTCTTATGGGCCTTCATGCCTTGGACGGGCGTGGCGGTCGCGACCCTCCGGCACCAATTGGTGCGCTGGCGGCACCTGGATCGGCACGCCCGTCAGGGCTTCGTGTATCTCTTTTCGACCTTTGCCTGCACCTTCGTGGTGTTCAGTGCCACGAAGTTCCAGATGAGCTACTACATCGACATCCTGCTGCCATTCATGGCGATCCTATGCGCGCGTTTCTTCTCGCAGGTGGAGATTGGTCAGGCGTTCTATCGGGCGCAGTTGGGGATTGTCGGGTTTTTGGTGTTCCTCGTGGTCGCCTTGACCGCGTACGTGATGAACACCGCGATCACGCTCGTCGTCGTCGGGATGGGCCTAGCGGCGTATCTGTACCGACGCGGCCTCGGTGACACGCCGGTGAAACTGCGCTTCGTCGGTTATTCGGTGTTTGCCGTCACGCTCGTATTCATCTTCTCGGCACTGTTGTCGTATTCGGCGTTCTCACGCTTTGGACTTGCGGTACAGGCGGCGCGCACGCTCGGCCGACAATCCGACGTGCCCATTGTCGTTTATCAGATGCCCGAAGTCGCACACGAGTTGACGCTCTACAGCCGTGCACTGGTGCAGTCGGTGGAGAGCACCGAGGCCTTACAGGACATATCGGGTCGGTATTACCTTATCGTACAACACCCGCAAGCCGACGAAGTCGTGCGTGGGGTGACCGTGGTGCGCCGCGAGTCCCATGAACTTGCGGTTCACAAGACCGGGACATTGGGTAAATTGTTGAAGTTGGCCAAAGGGACGTGGCCGCTTGAGTCCATCGACTATCTAGAAATCGTTCGCTGATCAAAGAACGAACGAGATGCAGGGCGTCGGTGGCGCCTGCTGGTGAATTGAGGGATCTTAGGGGGAATTCGACAGGCTGATCGTCACCCCACTGGCTGCCGCGGTGTTGACGCTGCTGTTGGTTCGACTGTCCTTTGCGGTCATCCGTCGTCGTCGCAGCAATCAGGTGGCGTTCGGGACCGGCAGTCATTCGGAGCTCGAAAGAGCGATCCGAGCACAGGGAGATTGCGCCGAATACGTGCCGTTCGGACTGAACTTGCTCGGCTGCCTGGAATTGAACGGCGCACCGAAATGCTTGGTGGCGATCCCGGCCCTTACCTTGATCGTCGGCCGACTCTTCCACGCGAAGGGCATCAACGAGCCCCCACCCAACTTCACCAACCGGGTGCGCGGCATGCAATCCACGTTCGGCACGCTCATCACGCTTGCGGTGCTGAATCTGGGCTGTCTCGCCTATCGGGTCATCGGCGACTGGATCCGGTTCTACAACACCCGTCGGCCTCACCAGGCCCTCGGCATGAAAACCCCTGCTATGGCGTTTGCTTTAGCAGCCTGACCTGAGCAGAAACCGGTGGGTCATTACATAGCCACCTTACTCTAGTTTCAAACGACTACAAAAAATCGGGGTGACGTCAGAAGCTCAGTGGTAGGTCGTAGTTTGGGCCGTTGCTTCTGACCGTATCGTGGGAGCCATCCGTCTCAGGGTGCTGTGGATCTTTGCTGGGATCTGTCGCTCACTAGGCCTGCTGGGCAGATTTTAGGCACCGTCAAAACCGCCGAAAAGCGATCTTGACGTTTCGTGACTTTTTGCTGATCGCTGCGTCGCTTCGTGGACTGCGAATATTGGTGGCTGATTGACCCCTCAACTTTCCATTGGAAAGTTCTCAGCTCGCTTTCGTTGCACCAAACCTCAAAAATTTTGACGCTCATAATCTGGCTAGCTCGGGGCTTTGAAACTCAGTGCAGCCGATTCAATTTAACAATAATCGGCGGCGCTTAACTTATCGTTGACGTCCAATATTTCGCCACGTAAAACGTGGTGACCGGCCTGTATTAACTGATCCAGTTCTGATGTCTGTTATGCAACTTTCTGAGTCTCTCCGATTATCTTCCTGATCGTCAAATCAGACACAGTCGTCTCCGGCGCTGGCGGTCTGTAACCGAGAG
>Ga0209499_1000942_pt1 | contig 21209 bp, 21 predicted proteins | sample C_130208_EF_Meta_FD_187306 | JGI IMG/M metagenome (GOLD analysis project Ga0209499, IMG submission 187306) | Freshwater microbial communities from Lake Croche, Canada to study carbon cycling - C_130208_EF_MetaG (SPAdes) (version 2) | ecosystem: Environmental > Aquatic > Freshwater > Lake... | reverse complement strand
AAGAGCTGGTCGCGATGGCCCCTTCACCAAGCCAACCTCGACGGAGAGGATCTGGGACGGAACGAGGGCGGGGACTGCTGGGTCATCGTGGCCGGCAACCTCGAGGTGCTCTGCGTCTCTTCGGGCGTCTCTTCGGGCATCGACGTGATCGGCTCGACCCACGTTCGGCGTGCCCATATAGGATCACGTCGATGTCTGAGGTCTCTGCCCCGCCGGCGATTTCGCTCGTGAAGCCTCGGCAGTTCGCTGGATTCAATGGTCTCCGCGCCATCGCAGTGCTCTGCGTGGTGGTGCTCCACACGGCAGCACAGTCGCGCTACTCGATGCGCGCTCCCCTTGGATTCCTCACTGCTCGTGGCGACGTCGGGGTCACGATCTTCTTCCTGATCTCGGGCTTCCTCCTCTACCGGCCCTTCGCCGTCTCCAACTTGGCCGGCCTGGATCGACCGAACCCTCTTCGGTTCTTCGAGCGTCGCCTCCTGCGGATCGTTCCCGCCTACTGGCTGGCGCTGACGGTGCTGGCGGTCTTGGGGAAGATCTCACTCGGCGGGGGCTGGCAGGGACTGGTGTCCCATTACTTCTTTCTCCAGATCTACTTTCCCCAAGCGATCTTCTCGGGCATCACTCCGGCTTGGTCGTTGTGCACCGAGATGTCCTTCTATCTGTTTCTGCCCTTCTATGCGGCAGCCATCGGATATCGCAGGAAGACGGAGCGCAGCCAGCTCAGACGCGAGCTCATCGGGATCGCAGGCATGTTTGTCATCAGTTTCGGCGTCCGGTTCTGGCTGTTGAGCCAGCCGCTCTTCAAGGTCGTCAACGGCCATGTGGTCTCCATCTGCACGCCGCATTGCGGGACGCATCCTCCGATTTCCTCGCTTGTGTCAGCCTGGCTGCCCGCCCGTATCGACCTCTTCGGCGCCGGGATGCTCATCGCTCTGCTCAGCGCCTGGTACGCAGAGCACCGCAACGAGCCTCGATTCCTCTCGAACCGATGGATGCCTTCAATAAGCTGGTTGCTGGCGAGCTGCGCTCTCGTAGTGAGCGGTCTGCTGATCACCGACCACCACATCATGAACTTCACCTCCATCCGGGTGCACATGATCGCTGAGCCGCTCTACATCCTCACGGCCTTCTTCCTGATCGTCCCTGCCGTCTTCGGACCGCAAAACCGCTCCGTCGTACGATGGTTGCTGCGCTGCTGGCCCGTAGCCTCTCTCGGCGTGGTGTCCTACGGCATCTACCTCTGGCATCTCAACATCATGTTCATGGTTCGCAACTTCATCCGTGGCCACCACTACTGGATGACCTTCTTCCATGTCTTTGCTCCGACCATGGCCCTTGCGACCCTGGTGGCCACCATCAGCTACTTCGTCGTCGAGAAGCCGGCGTTGCGGCTGAAGGGCCGGCTTGCCTGGTGGTCGTCACCCGGTGCCGCGACCGACGACCGGTCGCAATAGCGCCCGGAGTGGCACTCCACGCCAGGCCAGCGCCGGGTTTGATGGAGTCCCTGCAGGGCAATCGGAAGCAAGCAGCATCCCTCTGAAGCTCGGCGCGGTTGGGCATTCGGCAAGGGAGGCCTGCGCTGACGTTGGAGTGAACGAGAAGGGTCTCCCTTGAGTGCATCGGGGTCCAGGGCTTCGCCGAGGAGGCCCGTCAGGGCCAGTGAGGCTCAGACGGCGGGGACCATGGCATGCGCCAGCGAGGTGAGCCGATTGGCGGAGGCCGGGGCCTCGATGAGGACTTGGGTGGAGCCGACCAGCATCGTCAGTGCGGTTGTCACCCCATGGCGGTTGCGAACCGTGGCCAGATAGGCCGAGTCTCCGATGCCGCAGAGATGCCGTGGATGCCGACCGGTGGTGCCCACTTGGTCGGCCCAGTGCGCGAATCCTCGCGGCGAGACGAACATCGAGAACGTGATCCGGACCCGCTTGGCGGAGCTCGAGATCGGATAGGTGCAGGAGGTCTCTCGGGGAGTCGATCGGGGAACGGCTGGCTCGACGATCCGACCAACGAGGCTGGCCAGCTGCGTCGTCGATACGAGGGAGCACGATGAGGCGCTCATGGTACGGCCGGTCATCGCCATGGGGTGCGCCGGCATGATCATGTCGTTCGACGAACCGGACCGCTGGGTGAGAAAGACCACTCCGACGATGAGGTTGGCGCTAAGGAGGATGCTCACGGCAACCAGGGCGACTGCTCGAGTCCGCCGAGTCATGTCACTTGGGTGAGCTGAGCGGGATCGACGTCCCGCTCACGTAGGAGATGGCCTCGAGGGCATCGGCAGGCGTCCAGCCGTTCTGCGGTGCCTTCTTGAGCGTGGCCTTGCCCTCCTCGGAGAGAAAGCCATTCAGCCCGGACGGCAGGGTGCCGTGGAAGGCGGGAGGTGCGCCGGAGATGAACTTCTCGACGCCCTCGGCATTGATGATGTTGAACCCGTCAGAGTGGATGACGTCATAGGTCAGCGGCTCATGGGTCATCCAGTCGAGGGGGACCTCCTCCGTGGAACTGGCCATGACATCGATGGGCTGGCGCTCGATGACGGCGCCGAAGAAGGCCATGAGCCTCTTGGTGTTGGCCTTCGACGTGCGAACCATGGTCCAGTTGGCACCGGTCATCTTGGCGTAGGCCGCCAGACGCGCCGTGGTGTCTCGCTCAGGGTCGACCGACCATTCGAGGACGACGACGTCCTTGCGCTGGTTGGCTTGGTCGATGGACGCTTGCACCGCCGTGACGTTACCGGTGGTGAAGGGGCACACGTCGGGGCAGAGGGTGAGGAAGGGCACGGCGAAGACGGTCTTGCCCTTCATTGCGGCCAGCGTGGTGGTGGCGCCGGTCTGTGTGGTCAGCGGGATCGAGGCGATGTCGGCCGGGACGGCGCGGGTCCCGGCGGTCCCGACCGACCCCGAGGGCTTGGGTGGGGCGCTCGAACAGGCGGCGAGCAGCATGCCGCCGACCAGCAGGGGGACAGATCGGCGAATCCAGCACGAGACGGATCGGGTGGCGGGCATGGGGGTCCTCCTTGGGGTCGGCATCAGCTGGCCTCGGTCCTGGCATCATCGGGCTCGTTGACGAGGCGCAGGCCGGCTGCGGGCGCGGCGTCGATCGGAGTGCGGATCGGGAGCGAGAGCACCCAGATCAGGGCGACCCCCACCACCTCGAGAAGGTGATGGGTCTCGGCCAGCATCGGCGTCTCGCCGCGTCCGATGTCGATGACGGCGATCACCAACATCGACAGGGCGAACAGCGTGGCGATCGGTCGGATCACCCGAGACAGCGAGGGCCGCAGGGCGATGGTGAGCAGTGCGACGGAGAAGGTGAGGCCCCACACGGCGAGGTGGTGCTCCATGTGGGCATCACTCGAGGTGGCGAGGATCTGGGGGATCACATCGGCGAGCAACGCGAGGCCAACCACGAACAGCGTCACGCGAGCCACGAGGCGCCGAATCTTGGCTGATCGCCTGGTGGCATCGACGATGAGTGAGGCGAAGTCAGGGGAGGGCGGCGCCGGATCGCCTCGCAGAGTTGCATCCATCAGCAGCATCTCGCGGCGCAGGAACCGACACGGCATGCATCGCCCCGCGTGGGCGGTGGCGGCCGCCACCTCGGTCAGCTCCGCCTCTCCGTCGAGGTCGGCCGAGAGGATCTCGATCGCTTGGGTGCAATCCACGTACCCTAAGTCGTCCCTCGGGGCTGAGAAGTTCCCGGAATATTGCGGTGATCGGTCTGGCGGCCTGACGGTAGCCTGACCCCCGTGGATCCTGTGACCCATCTGGCGATCGAGGCGCGTTCGGGCGACCCCCGTGCGATCGCCGCCTTCGTTCGGGCCACCCAGCAGGACGTCTGGCGGCTGTGCTCGCTGGTGGGCCGACGTGGCGAGGCGGATGACCTCACGCAGGAGACCTACCTGCGTGCGCTCCAGGCACTCGGGCAGTTCCGAGGGGACAGCCCGGTCAAGGTCTGGCTGGCCGGGATTGCCCGACGGACCTGCTCTGATGACTTTCGCAAGAGCTACCGCTCCCGACGGCTCGTCGACCGGCTGGTCGGCGAGCACCTCACGGGGATGCAGACCGCCGACCACACGCCTTCGGGCGTGACCGCCCTGCTCGACGGCCTCGACCACGATCGCCGCACCGCCTTCGTCATGACCCAGATGCTGGGCTTCAGCTACGGCGAGGCTGCGGCCGCCTGTGAGGTGCCGATCGGCACCATCCGGTCACGTGTCGCCCGGGCTCGGGCCGACCTGGCGATCGAGGTCCGCAGGGCCGAAGCGCTCTAGGCGGACCTGCTCGCAGCTCAGGTCGTCTGGCCCTGGAGCTCGCGCCAGGTACCGCGAGGGCCGGCGGGCTCCTTGGGCAGGCCCAGGACCATTTCGCCGATGATGTTGCGCTGCACCTGTGAGGTCCCGGCATAGATCGTCCCCGCCCGGGCCACCATGAAGCTCCCGGCCCACGAGGCGCTCGAGTTGGCGGCTCCGGGCTGGTCGGTGTGGAACGAGCTCATCGGCCACCGGCCCGAGGGGACCATGGCCTCAGGGCCGAGGATGTCGATGGCCAGCTCGGTAGTGACCTTGTGGTGCTCGCTCCAGAAGAGCTTGAAGATCGAGGCATCAGGACCGGGGTGGCCCCCGGCAAGGAACTTCGTCAGCGTGCGCATGCCGAGGAAGCGCATGACCTCGACCCGGCTGTAGGCGGCGGCGATCCGCTGGCGGATGACGGGGTCGTCCCCACGACCGGACTCGCCAGCCAGGGCGATGAGCCGATCGATCTCGGTGCGGAACATGATCGGGAAGGTGGCGGCCGCCTCGCCCCGCTCGTATCCGAGCAGGGTCATGGCCACCGACCAGCCGTTGTTCACGCCTCCGACGACATTGTCGACGCTGGTGCGAGCTCCGGTGAAGAAGACCTCGTTGAACTCTGAGTCCCCGGTCATCATCCTGATGGGCCGGACTTCGACACCCTCTTGATCCATGGGCACGAGCAGGAAGGTGATGCCCTTGTGCTTGACCACATCGGCGTCGGTGCGGGCAAGGACGAAGATCCAGTTGGCCAAGTGGCCGGCCGAGGTCCAGATCTTCTGGCCCTCGATCACCCACTCGTCGCCGTCGAGCGTGGCTCGGGTGCCCACGTTGCCGAGGTCGGACCCGGCGTTGGGCTCGGAGTAGCCCTGGCACCAGAGGTCCTCGCCCGAGAGGATGCGGGGCAGGAAGTGCGCCTTCTGCTCGTCGGTGCCCCATTGGAGGATGGTGTTGCCCACCATCTGAATACCGAAGGTGTCGTTCTCGGTGCCCATGGGCGCACCGGCCTTGTAGAACTCCTCGGCCAGGATCACCTGTTCGAGCTCGGTCAGGCCACCACCGCCGAACTCGATCGGCCATGAGGCGGCCAGGAGTCGGTTGGCATGCAGGGTCTTGCGCCATTCGGTGGCGAAGGCTCGCGCCTCCTCGGCCTCCATCGACCCGAGTCCGGTGAAACCCGACGGGAGGTGCTCGGCCAGGAAGGCGGTGATCTTGGCCCGATAGGCCTCAGCATCGGTGGAGTAGGTCGGATCCATGGGGCGAACCTAGCCGTCCTGCTCCTCGATGAGCAGAGGTTGTGGCGGCCGCCGGGGACAACCACGGAATCACGGCTCTTGGTCTCAGGTAAGCCGATGGGTCCGAACCGGACACACGCTGACGCTGGGGGAACACCTGACGGCTTCCCTCGTCCCTCACGCCCGGTGCGTGGTTGCCCGGGATCGCGTCCCTGGAGCACTCCGAAATCGTGTCCATGGCCGGACGGCCTACCTCGAACATTGGAACACCGAAGCGCAAGGAGCGGCAGAATCACTCGGCGAGAGCGCTCACCTTGGAGCGAACCCGAGACGAGACGGTGGAGGACGATCCGGGCCCGACGAACGCTGAACGAGCATCACTTCTGATCCCCAAGGGTTCTTGTGAGACCGTGAAGCCAGACCCCCTGTGTAGCCAGCCGAGCGATACGCAGCGGTTCTGGGGCGAAGGGAGATCACGTCCCGCCGAGTAGTTGAGGTTTGGGGTTGAGGCGCCCACGCTCTGCCTCTAACGGCAACTGATTCTTAGATGTACCCCTCCCCTTCTGATAAGACAAATTCCTCTACACCCCTCCCCTTCTGATAAGGTTTTGAACATGCGTGATGACCAGATCCGGTCGAGGCTCGTCCTGACGAATCCTTGGTGGCGGTTCGCCACATCCGGTGGCGACGCCACGGCCTGGGAAGCCGCAGACCAAACGCTGCAAAGCCGCAAAGAGTTCGATCTTGGATACCGCCCTTCTACCCTGGCTGACGTTGCGAGTGACCCAGTTGACGACAAGCTCGTAATCCTCAGAGGACCACGACGTGTCGGCAAGAGCGTCCTGATCAAGGACACGATTGCTGCCCTGTGTCGGCGGTCCGATGTCGACCCGAGGCAGATCGTTTATCTCACAGCCGAGTCGATGCGGGCAGGGGATCTCAATCGAGTCGCAACCATCGGACGAGAACTGACACGATCGGTCGAACCGGCGAGACGTATCTGGCTGCTCGACGATGTCACCTCAATCTCCGGATGGACTGAAGCCATCAAGTTCCTGAGAGGAGAGACCCCGTTTGGCGGGGACACCGTTGTGTGTACCGGGTCATCATGGGATGGCAGTTCAGAGGCGGAGAGGGACCTTCTGACCGGCCGAGCCGGGACTGCTTCGACACGGCGAGTTCGTCTCCTGCTTCCGATGTCGTTTCGAGACGTTGCAACAAGCACCAAGCGCCCGATTCCTCTGCCCAAAGCCGTACCGTTGTGGGAGCTCCAGGGGGACCGGGCCAAGGAAGCTGCCGTGGAGGCCGAGCTCTATGCCGACGAGCTCGACCTCGCTTGGCAGAGCTACCTCGACTCCGGGGGATTCCCTCGTGCCGTGGCGGAGCACGCCTCTGATGGGCGGGTCAGCGACTCGTTTGTGCAGGACCTCGGAGCGTGGCTCCATCGCGAGGTCGACAAGGATGATGCTCCTGATTCGACAGCTCTGCTCCTCGCGGAGCTGTCCCGGCGTTCCACGTCCCCGCTGAACCGCAGGGACATTGCTGAAGAACTTGGCTATCCCAACAGCCAGACCTTGAATGTTCGGCTCAATCGTCTGGTGAACAGTTTTGGAGCGATCTGGTGCCGCCAGATTGACGACACGGGGCGGCACATCAAGGGGACTCAGCCGAAGCTCTATCTCGTGGATCCTCTGGTTGCACACCTGGGCCACAGATCCCGGGCTGGCCTTGCGACAGCGGAGACCCCAACTCTGAATGAAAATGCCCTTGGCGTGGCCCTCGCACGAGCCGTTGAGGAGGTCCAGCCTGGTCGATGGATGGCGCAAGACACCATTGGCTATTTCCGGACAGCGAAGGGCAACGAGATTGATTTCTCACCGGTTCGAGTGCCGACCGCATCGGGAGACCGATTTACGACCCCGGTAGAGGGGAAGTGGGTCGCGACCGGGTGGCGCAAAGGGGCATTGACCATGGAGAACAAGTTCGGTCGAGGCGTGTTCGCCACCCGAAGCATTGTCGATACGAGCCACCCAGCGTGGGCGTTGCCAGCGGGGCTTGTGGCCTTGCTTCTTGGCTGACCCCGCGTTGTCTTCCCATCACACGTGCGGGCGACCCTAACCCGCTCACTGGGGAACCACACCTGGTGGTCGGGACCGGCGTCGATCCGGTGACCTCGCGCTTTTCAGGCGCGCGCTCTGCCAACTGAGCTACCCGACCTCATCATCATCCCGGGGCGAACCCCTGGAATCCGAGCGGACCTGACGGGATTTGAACCCGCGACCTCCGCCTTGACAGGGCGGCGTGCACTCCAGACTGCACCACAGGTCCGTGACCTCGTTCCACTCAGCGCCGGGTAAGCGATGAGCGGACCTTCATCCTACACCGGGACCGCGACCCTCTCCTTCGCGATGGCCATCGTTGGGATCGCCGAGGTGTTGCGAGCCCCCCGCTCTTGCGAATAGGTTGCAAGAGTGACCCAGATCGCTGACCGCCCGACGGACTCGGTCAGGTCGAGCGTGACGGGCCGAGGGGCGCTGACAGTCTCGGAGCGGTTCGCGCTCGTGGCCATGGCCGTCGTGATCCTTGGCCTGCTCGGTGTCGGTGGCTTGCTGCTCCTTGCGGCCTCGGGACATCACTACCGGATCTCGAAGACCGAGGTCTTCGGGGTGGGAACCGGAGTCCTCGCGCTGACCCTCGGCATCCGCCACGCCTTCGACGCCGACCACATCGCCGCCATCGACAACACCACCCGCAAGCTCATGGCCGAGGGTCGCCGGCCGCTGAGCGTGGGCTTCTACTTCTCGCTTGGCCACTCCACGGTGGTCCTCGTGCTCACGGTGCTGCTCGCCGCCGGCGTCCGGGGCCTGGGATCCGCCCTGACCGACTCGGCCTCTGGTCTGCACCAGGTGACCTCGGTGGTGGGGACCGTGATCTCGGGGACCTTCCTCTATGGCATCGCCGCCCTCAACGTGGTGATCCTTGTGGCCATCATCCGAGCCATGGGCGAGCTGCGCAGCGGTCGCTATGACGAGGACGAGGTCGAGCGGCGTCTGGCCGAACGGGGGTTCATGAACAAGATCCTCGCCCCATTGGCCCGCAGGGTCGATGAGCCGTGGAAGATGTACCCGCTTGGCGTGCTGTTCGGTCTCGGCTTCGATACCGCCACCGAGGTCGGCCTCTTGGTGGTCTCGGGCACCGCCGTGGCCGGCGGTCTGCCCTTCTGGGCCATCATCAGCCTCCCGCTGCTCTTCGCCGGAGGCATGAGCTTGTTCGACACCATCGACGGCTGCTTCATGAACTTCGCCTACGGCTGGGCCCTGTCGACGCCGGCGAGGAAGATCTACTACAACCTCATCATCACCGTGGTCTCGGTGGCGGTGGCCGTGGTGATCGGCACCATCGAGATCCTGAGCCTGGTCGGCACCGAGCTCCACGGCGGTGGCCCGGTCCTCGGTGCGGCGACGTCGATCGACCTCAACGTGCTCGGCTTCGTGGTCGTCGGCGTGTTCGCGCTCACCTGGATCCTGGCCATTGCCGTGTGGCACCTCGGGTCGATGGAGAAGCGCCTCACAGGCCCGGTGGCCGAGACCTGAGCAGTCACTGCCAGACCCCCGACGTGGGAACTACGGTGCGACCCCCGGAGGTATCTGTGCCGGGCTCACCGTGAGGCCCGACGATGAACCAGCCATCGCTGCTGTTTTCGATCCACGTCTGGGAGGCCGATGCCGACCACGACTCCCTCCTGGCCATCGCCCTCCCCGAGTGGGACATCACTGCGGTTGCTGCCGCTCCCTTCGATGACTCGGTGACCCCACAGGTCCGCTACGAGCACTGGATCGAGACGGCCGCGTCGTCGTCGCGAACGGCTGCTCAAGGAACGACCCAATGGCGAGATCGCGCGCTATCTCAACCCCTCGATCGTGGCCAACATGCGCGTGGCGGCCTTGATCGTCCTCGTGGAGTCGACCATTCCGGTGACCGTGTACGCCACCGCGGCGAGCATTGCGTACTACGCGAAGCCCGATCTGTGGTGGAGCACGATCGTGGGAGAGCACTGCCGGGTCATGCCCATCTTCGGCAACCACGTCTCGCTCTTCGACGAGGAGCATCGCGAGACGCTCTTGGGAGCCATCAAGGCGACGCTGCCGGCGGTCGATCTCGGTGGTGGCTGACGGCGAGGTCAGTCGAAGAGGTCGGGATCTGTCGTGCAGATCTCGTCCCACAGCGGCTGGAAGCTGAACCACCCGGCACCGGGGAAGCCGATGGCGTCGCGGGTGTAGCGAGCATCCTCGGCGTTGACGTGGATCGGCGTTCCCGCCGCCTCGGCGATCAGTTGAGCCTGGGCTGAGCGCTCCATGGTGATGAACCACCAGGCGGCCTCGTCGACCGTCTGGCCGACGGTGAAGAGCCCGTGGTTCTGGTGGATGGCGGCCTTGTGGTTGCCCAGGCCGGCGGCCAGGGCTTGGCCCGCCTCCTCATCGAGCACGATCTTGCCGCCATAGGCCGACACCAGCGCGTGGTCCTCGAAGAAGGCGCAGGCATCCTGGGTGATCGGGTCGATGCCCCGGCCGAGCGATGACAGAGCCTTGCCATAGAGCGAGTGGGCGTGGGCGGCGGCCATGACGTCGGGTCGGGCCTCGTGCACGGCGGCGTGGATGACGAAGGCGGCCCGGTTGACCGGCCGGTCGCCCTCGACCACCTCGCCGAGGTGGTTCACGAGGATCAGGTCGGAGACCGAGACGTGTCGGAAGCTCATGCCGAAGGGGTTCACCCAGAAGCAGTCGGTGCGCTCGGGATCGCGGGCGGTGATGTGGCCGGCCACGCCCTCGCCGAATCCGAGTCGGCCGAAGATCCGCAGGGCCCCGGCGAGCTTGGACTTTCGCTCGGTGCGAATCGCCGCGAGGTCATCAGTGATCAGGGGGGTGGCGAGGTCCAACTTCTGCGGGACGGTGGTGTCGGTCATGGAGGCTCCTCGTGACGGCGTGCACTCTCATCGTAGGAGGAGTGTCCACCTTGGTGCTGTTTGCTATCATTTCTAGTGAACCACTAGCAATTATAATTCATCATCGTTGCTCGCAACCCCACCGACAGGAGCCCGTCATGCACCTCGACCCCTACATCGCCCTCGGCAGTGCCGTGATCGGCCTCCTCGTCGGCATGACGGGCGTCGGCGGAGGGGCCCTCATGACGCCGATGTTGATCATGGTCTTCGGCGTCAAGCCCTCGACGGCGATCTCGAGCGACCTGGTCGCCGCCGTGCTGATGAAGCCCTTCGGCGCCTCAGTGCACCTTCGCCGAGGCACGGTGAACCTCCACTTGGTCAAGTGGCTGGCGCTGGGGTCAGTCCCGGCCGCCTTCGTCGGCGCCTACCTCCTGCATCTGCTGGGTAGCAGCTCCGGAGCGGAGGACACCGTGCAGCGAGTCCTCGGTGTCGCCCTGCTCGTCGGGGTGACCTCGATGATCGTCCGAGCGATCATGGACCGCCGGGGCCACAACGCCCGGACCGGTTCGGTGGCCGATGTCGTCGTCAAGCCGCTGCCGACCCTGGCCATCGGCCTCATCGGCGGCTTCGTGGTGGGCATGACCTCGGTGGGGTCGGGCTCGATGATGATCGTCCTGATGCTCTTCCTCTACCCGGCGATCAGTGCCAAGAAGCTCGTCGGCACCGACATCACCCAGGCCGTGCCGCTCACCGTGGCCGCCGCCTGCGGCGCACTGCTCTTCGGTCACGTCGAGGTCTCGGTCACGACATCGATGCTGATCGGTGCAATCCCAGCGGTCATCGTCGGCTCCTTGTTCTCGTCGCGAGCCCCCGATGGGATCATCCGACCGATCATCGGGTTTGCCGTGCTGGCCTCTGGGCTCAAGTACGTGGGGCTTCCGACGGTGGCGCTCGGGTGGACGCTCTTGTTCGTGGCCCTGGCCATGTGCACGTTCCTGATCGTGACCAAGAAGCCATGGCAGCGGTCGACCTCGGCGGATGCCAGCGACGAGCCAGCAGGGTTGACCGCCCCGTAGCAGCATGCCGCTTGGACCATTGAGGTGGGCGGGATCAGCGATTCCGGCGCGCGGGCGCGAGGCATGGCGCTCCCAACGGGGTTCGAACCCGTGTTTCAGCCTTGAAAGGGCCGCGTCCTAGGCCACTAGACGATGGGAGCAGGGACGCAGCGAGCGTATCGCTTCGAGATGACCGTCCCATCCCGCGTCGATCGACCGGCTCGGACCGGTGGGCGTAGCCTGAGGGCATGACCTCCGTCTTCGACCTCGACCTGCCCGTACTCAAGAACGATGAGCTCGATCGCTTGGCGGCACTCGAGGAGGCCAACAGCGTCGCCGCCGAGTCCTGGATCGCCCGGACCGACCTCGGTGTCGCCGTGCTCCACCAGGCTGACGTGGCCGCCATCTTGCGCGATCGGCGCTTCCACTCGGCGCTGTCGAGGATCCGGGAGATGAACGGCGTCGAGGGCCCGGAGAGTGAATTCTTCGCCAGCCGTCGACCCTCCATCTTGAGCATGGAGGGCGACGAGCACACCCGGCTCCGACGCCTCGTGTCGCCGGCCTTCACCCCTGCCGCCGCCGACCGCCACCGCCCGGCCATGCGCCGGGTGATCAGCGACCTCCTCGAGCCGCACCTCGCCGCCGGTCGGATCGAGCTGGTGGCGGAGGTCTGCGAGCCCTATCCGATCCCGATCATCTGCGAGGTGCTTGGGGCGCCGGCTGAAGACTGGCGGCTCTTCAGTGAGTGGGCGACGGGGATCTTCAAGATCTTCAACGGGAACCTGAGCGAGGACTACCCAGCCATCGAGGCAGCATCGCGATCCTTGGCTGACTACATCGCCGCCCTGGTCGAGCAGCGTCGGGGTACGCCGGGCGATGACCTGCTGAGCGACCTGATCACGATGGAATCCGAGGGCGACCGCCTCGACACCTCTGAGCTGTGCATGCTGGCCGAGGCCGTCCTGATGGCCGGGACCGACACGACTCGCAACCAGCTGGGCTGCCTGATGGCGGTGCTGGCCACCCGGCCGGATCGCTGGGCTGAGCTGCGGGCCGACCGAAGCCTCATCCCACGGGCCATCGAGGAGTCACTGCGCTATCTCGGAGCGGTCCGCCTCACGGTCCGGGTGGCGGCCGAGGACGTCGAGTACCGCGGGGTGACGTTCCCCGAGGGCACCTTCATCTCGGCCCATCTGGCGGCGGCCAACCGGGACCCTGCGGTCTTCGAGGACCCGAACGAGCTCGACTTCCACTCGAGCCGGCCGGTCGAGCAGATGACCTTCGGTTCGGGCATCCATCGCTGCCTCGGAGCGGCGCTGGCTCGCGCCGAGCTGCAGACCTCGCTCGAGGTGCTGCTCGAGCGATTCGCCACCGTCGAGCTGGCCGGACCGGTGACCTGGAAGCCTCCGTCCTTCGGGATTTGGGGTCCGTCTTCGCTTCCCCTGGCCTTCACCGTCGCCTGAACAGCGGCGGGTCATCCCGGGGCCATCGTGATCAGACGGCGGGGTTCGAAGCCAACGCTCGTTGGGCGGCGTAGTCAGGATCCTTGTCCCGGGCCACCTGGGTCAGCTGGAACGTGGTCACCCCGATGGTCAGCGATGTGGCCCCGAGGACGTGGAGCTCGACGAGCAGGGGGGGAAGGTGCGTGGCGTACTGCACGAACCCGATGATCCCTTGGGCGAAGGCCACGATGAGGAGTCGCTTGGCTGCTCCGCGCAGCCTCGACGGTGCCCCGGTGCCCTCGAGGACGAGGAACATCCCGACCACCACGCCGAGGAAGATGACGCCGAGCGAGGAGTGGACCATCACGATGTCGCGCAGCGCGACCGGGATGCGCTTGGCCAAGACCTGGCCCTGGCTGCCGCCGGCGTGAGGGCCGGCACCGGTGGTGGCGGTACCGGCGATCACGATGAGCACGAAGATCCCGTCGAGCAGCCACGCCACCTTGCGGGTCGCTGGGCTGACGATGTCGGCGCGCGCTTGGGGGGCATAGTCGTAGCGTGAGCGGTGGTAGAGCACGACACCGAGGCTCAGCATGGCCAGCGAGAACCACATGTGGACCATGACGAGGTAGGGGTTCAGCTTCGTGTAGACGACGATGCCACCGAGGACGGCATCGCCGACGACGCCTCCGACCAGGCCCCAGCTGAGCCAGATCAGATCACGGCGCCTCACCGTTCGGCGGTGGGCGGCGATGACCAGGGCGGCGATGACCACCACCAGGAACACGGTCACCATGCGGTTGGAGAACTCGATCAGAGGGTGCAGCGACGTCGACACGGTGAGCCGGTTGCGGTAGCAGGTGGGCCAGTCCGGACAGCCGAGGCCCGAGCCAGTGAGCCGGACGGCAGCACCAGAGACCACGATCAGCGCCAGGCCGATGAACGAGGCCAGCGAGAGTCGGGTCACCGTCTGAGGGCTTGCGATCAGGCGCGTGGTGGTCGAGGAGCGGCTCACCCCATCGACCCTACACACCGGGCTTGACGACAAGTTCTCCCAGCGAGGCGGGTACATCGGGATGGCCCTAGGCTCAGAGACCATGGTCGCAGAGGTCTTCGAGGCACCCACGAGTTCATGGCGGACCACCGCCGCGGGCTACGTGGCACTCACGAAGCCCCGGATCATCGAGCTGCTGCTGGTGACGACGGTGCCGACCATGGTGGTGGCCCAGAAGGGCTGGCCGTCGATCTGGCTGGTGCTCGAGACCCTGGTGGGCGGGACCCTGGCCGCCGGTGGTGCCAATGCCATGAACATGGTGATCGACCGCGACATCGACCGACTCATGGAGCGGACCAAGAAGCGACCCCTCGTCACCGGCGTGATGACGCCTCGGGCGGCACTCATCTTCGCCATCGGCCTAGAGATCCTGGCCTTCGTCGAGCTCTGGGGCCTGGTCAACCTGCTCTCGGCCGTCTTGGCGGTCTCGGCCACCCTCTTCTATGTCTTCGTGTACACGATCTGGCTCAAGCGCCGTAGCTCACAGAACATCGTGATCGGCGGAGCGGCAGGAGCGGTGCCGGTCCTGGTCGGCTGGTCGGCGGTGACCGACTCGCTTGCGTGGGCACCGGTGCTGATGTTCCTGGCCATCTTCATCTGGACGCCACCTCACTTCTGGGCTCTGGCCGTGCGCTATCGCGACGACTACGCGGCGGCCGATGTGCCGATGCTGCCGGTGGTGGCCTCGATGGAGCGCACCAGCCTCGAGATGCTGATCTACACGATCGCCCTGGCGGCCTGCACCATGCTGCTCGGCCCGGTGGCCGACCTCGGCCTGCTCTATGCAGTGGTGGCGCTGGTGCTCAACCTCGGATTCATCGTGATGACCATCCGGCTCTATCAGCAGGCCAAGCGGGGCGAGGCGGGAGAGAAGGCGGCGATGAAGATCTTCCACTTCTCCATCACGTATCTGACCCTGCTCTTCGTGGCCATGGCCGCCGACGTGCTGGTGGCGAACCTTGTCGGCTCCCACTGACCCCACCCCACCGGCGGGGACTGAGGCAGCCGTCGTTCCGGCCGAGTCACCACCGGCCGTGCGCGGCCTGATCATCTGGGGCCTGATCGGCATCGTGCTGGTCCTCATCGGTGCCGCCTCGCTCCTGATGGGCCGCCACACCCAGAGCACCGGCTCATCGACATCGGCGGCGCTCATCAAGGTGGGCGACCGGGTCCCGGCCTTCGGCCTGGCCAACCTCGACGGCCACGGCATCGTGGCCGTCCCGCGCTCGGGCGGAGGACATGGCACACCCTTGGTGCTGGTGTTCTTCGCCAGCTGGTGCGGACCCTGTCAGCGCGAGATGCCCGGTCTGGCCAAAGCGATCGCGGCCGGCGATGCCGGTGGGGCGGCAGTCATCGGCATTGACGGCCAGGACACCACCGCGGCTGCTCGGGCCTTCGTGGCCTCGACTGGCATCGACTTCCCCGTGGGTCGGGACCCCGACTACGCGGTGACGGCGGGCAAGTTCGGCTTCTTTGGCCTCCCCGAGACGGTCTTCGTCAATGGCCGAGGGATCGTCACCGGTGTCCACCGAGGACCCACCACCCCAGCCCTCCTCCGGGCCGGCGTCTCAGCTCGCTGAGTCAGTCGCCCCGGAAACGGAAGGTCGCCACGGCGAGCAGCGGAGCACCGAGACCCCAGACCACGAGCACGATCCAGCACCCGGTGTAGCCCGACACCGGCCCGATGGCCTCATGGAGCGTGCTCGACAGGGCGGCGGCGGGGAGCACCTCGGCCACGGAGCGGATGCCGACGGGCAGCGACTTCAGCGGCACCACCATGCCGCCGAGCAGCAACAGGACCAGGTAGAGGCCGTTGGCAGCGGCGAGGTTCACCTCGGCCCGCAGTCGTCCCGCCATCGCCAGGCCGAGCCCTCCGAAGGCCACCGAGCCGAGCAGGCAGGCCGCCGCCGCCACGAGACCTCCGGTGAGGCCGCCGGTGGGGTGCCAGCCGAGCAGCAGCCCCACGGCGACGATGCACAGCGCTTGGAGCACCTCGATGGCCACGATCGCCAGCATCTTCGCCGCCAGCAGTCGGCCGCGGCCCAGGGGCGTGACCCCGAGGCGCTCGAGGACGCCGTAGCCCCGCTCGAACCCGGTGGCGATGCCCAGCGAGACCATCGAGGTCGACATGATGGCCAACGCCAGGATCCCCGGGGTCACGAGGTCAACCGAGGCGATGCCCGGCGTGGGCAGGATGCGGACCTCGGAGAAGAAGACGAGGAGCAGAAGGGGGATGCCGAGGGTGAGCAGCAGGGTCTCTCCGCGCCGGAGCGTCATGGTGACCTCGGCTCGAGTCTGGGCCAGCAGGGCCTTCATCGTCGCCTCCGACGTCCGCTGGTCGCAGGCCGGCCCGAGAGGCCCCGATCGACCGACGCCTCGGCCAAGGCGAGCTCGCCGACCACTGCCCGGTAGGCATCTTCCAGGCTCGCCCCGCTGCGCAGGTCGGACAGCGAGAGGCCCCGGCTGGCCAGCCACCCGGCGAGGTCGCCCACGAGTGATCCGGAGGTGTCGGCGTCGATGGCATAGGACCCCGGCACCGTCTCGATCACCGTGGCACCGAGCGCCGCCGACAGGTTGCCCACGTCGAGGCCGGCCGGGGCTCCGAAGCGGACCCCACCAGAGGTGAGCTCGTCCATGGTTCCGCTGACCGCCAGGCGGCCGCGGTGGATGATGGCCACCCGATCGGCCACCGCCTCGGCCTCCGCCATCTCATGGGTGGTCAGCAAGATCGTGACCCCCTGGCTCGCCTGCTCGGCGATGACCTCACGGATGGTGGCCCGACCGTGGACGTCGACCCCGGCGGTCGGCTCGTCGAGGAACAGGACCCGGGGCCGCCCCACGAGGGCGAGGGCGAGTGACAGCCGCTGCTGCTCGCCGCCGGAGAGACGTCGCCATGGCGTGGCGGCCACCTCAGCGAGTCCAAGTCGCTCGAGGAGGTCGGCCGGATCGAGCGGATCGGCGTAGTAGGCGGCGAAGAGACGGAGGGCCTGATCCGGAGTCATGACGGGATAGACGCCACCCTGCTGGAGCATCACCCCGATGTCGGCCACGAGCCGGGATCGCTCGGAGATCGGGTCGAGGCCGAGGACCCGGACCCGTCCGGCGCTCGGAGCCCGAAGGCCTTCGAGGGTCTCGACCGTCGAGGTCTTGCCGGCACCATTGGGTCCGAGCAGGGCCATGACGCCTCCCTCGGCGACCTCGAGGGAGAGGTGGTCGACGGCGGTCAACTCACCGTGGCGGACGACGAGGTCTTCGATCACGATGCTCACCGCCATGGCTCCACGATACGGCCCGCCAGCCCGCCGTTGTTACCCTTGTGAGGTGATCGACCTCCATCTCATCCGCTCCGAGCCTGACCAGGTCACCGCGGCCCTCGCCCGACGGGGTGTGCCGGCCTCGGAGATCGAGGCCGTCATCGCCCTCGACGCCACCCACCGGGCCCTGATGCAGCGCCAGGAGGCACTGCGGGCCGAGGTCAAGTCGCTCTCGAGAGAGGTGGGGGCGGCCAAGAAGGCCGGCGACGAGGCGGCGGCTTCGGCCCTCGCCGATCGGAGCCGGGAGCTCGGCGACGCCGAGCGGGCGGCGGCCCATGAGGCGGAAGAGGTCGGAGAGCAGGTGCGCTCCCTGCTGCTGGTCATCCCCAACCTGCCGGCCGACGAGGCACCCGACGGGCTCAGCGAAGACGACAACGTGGTCACCGAGCGCTGGTGGCCCGGTTCCGACGTCGGCGATCCTGAGCCGACCTACGCCGAGCACCAACGGGTGCCGCACTGGGAGGTGGGCGAGCAGCTGCGCCTGCTCGACATGGAGCGTGGGGCCAAGATCGCCGGGTCGATGTTCCCCCTCTACCGGGGCTTCGGGGCCCGGCTGCTGCGGAGCCTCGGCCAGCTGGCCCTCGACGCCCATCTCGATGCCTACGAGGAGATCCGACCACCGACCTTCGCCCTGACCGAGACACTGACCGCGACGGGCCACCTTCCGAAGTTCTCAGACGAGGCCTACCTCATGGAGCGCGATGACCTCTGGGCCATCCCGACCGCCGAGGTGCCGCTGACCTCGATGCACCGTGGTGAGATCCTCGCAGAGGCCGATCTGCCCATCCGCTTCACGGCCCAGACTGCCTGCTTCCGCCGCGAGGCTGGGGCCGCCGGGCGCGACACTCGAGGCCTGCTCCGGGTCCACGAGTTCGACAAGGTCGAGCTCTTCGCCTACGTCACGGCCGAGCAGGCCCACGCGGCCCACCTCGACATCCTCGAACGGGCCGAGGGACTGTTGCGGAGCCTGGGGTTGGAGTATCGGATCCTCGACCTGTGCTGTGGGGACATCGGCGGCTCGGCGGCGAGGACCTTTGACCTCGAGGTCTACTCACCCGGCGTCGATCGCTGGCTCGAGGTCTCGAGCGTCAGCTGGTTCCGCGACTACCAGGCTCGCCGGGCCAATGTCCGCTATCGGCCTGCGGCCGGCGGCAGCCCGGTGCTCTGCCACACGGTCAATGGCTCGGCGCTGGCCTGGGCGCGGATCTGGGCGGCCCTGGTCGAGACTGGCCGTCAAGCCGACGGCAGCGTGCACCTCCCCGAGGTGTTGGCCCCGTACCTCAAGGGCCAGCTGGTGATCGAGGTACCGGTCGGCTGAGCCCGGTCAGCTGCCGTCGAAGCGGTAGCCGACCCCTCGGATGGTGGTGATCAGGGTTGGAGCCTTCGGGTCTTCCTCGACCTGAGCGCGGAGCCGCTTGATGTGGACGTCCAAGGTCTTGGTGTCACCGACATAGTCGCTGCCCCAGATTCGATCGATCAGCACGTCGCGGGTCAGCACTCGGCCAGAGTTCTCCATGAGCAGTCTGAGCAGCTCGAACTCCTTGCGCCGCAGATGGACCTCGTCGCCGCGGACGAACGCCCGCCGGGTCTCGGGCTCGAGGCGCAGCCCACCGGTCTCGGCGGCCACATTGACGTCGGCCACGTCCTGCTCGGCTGAGGTGCGGCGCAGAACGGCGCGCATCCGGGCCACCAGCTCGCGCAGCCGGTAGGGCTTGGTCACATAGTCGTCGGCACCGACCTCAAGGCCGACGACGGTGTCGATCTCCTCGGACTTGGCCGTCACCATGATGATGGGCGTCGTCGACGTGGCTCGGATCTGTCGGCAGACGTCGAGGCCGGAGATCTTGGGGATCATCAGGTCGAGCAGGACGAGGTCAGGGTTCGTCTCCTCGAACAGTTCGAGGGCCTGGGCACCGTCGGTGGCCACGGTCACCTCGAAGCCCTCGTTGCCGAGGCCGATCTGGAGGGCCTCGATGAAGGAGGACTCGTCCTCGACGAGCAGCACGCGGATGGGTCGGTCCTGAGCGCGGTCCTTGGGCTTCTTGGTCTTGGGCATCAGGGCATCCTCGGGATCGGCAGGACCAGGGTGAAGGTGGACCCCTCGCCCTCACGAGACTCAACCTCGACGGTGCCATGGTGGTTGGCCGCCACGTGCCGGACGATGGAGAGCCCGAGACCAGTCCCCCCGGTCTCCCGGCTTCGCCCTCGATCGACCCGATAGAAGCGCTCGAAGATCCGCTCGAGGTCGGCGGCGGGGATTCCCACCCCACGATCCGTCACCGAGAGCCGCACGACGGGCCCGCTCTGGAGCAGGGCGGAGTCGCTGGTGGCCGAGGGCCGGCCGTCGGGGTTCGCTGGCGTGTCGGCCTCGCCCACGGCTCCGGTGAGGGAGACCACGGAGCCCTCGGCGGCATAGGTGATGGCGTTCTCAAGCAAGGCGTGCAGGGCACTGACGATCTGGCGTCGGTCGCCGATGATGGTGATCGGGGGGTCGAGATCCTCGACATCGAGACGGATGCCTCGGTGCTCGGCGCTCGATCGGACCCGGTCGATGGACTCAACGATGGCGAGGTTGACCGGAACTGGATCGCTGGGGTCGCCGAGCTCGGACTCGAGGCGGGAGAGGTCGAGGAGGTCATCGATGATCCGACTGACCCGGAAGGCCTCGTGGTGGATGCGCGCCGCGAGCCGGCTGGCCACGTCGCGGTCGCGCTCGTCCATCAGGGTCTCGGCCAAGAGTCCAAGGGCACCCATAGGAGTCTTGAGCTCATGGCTGACATTGGCGATGAAGTCGCGGCGGACATCGTCCAAGCGCCGGCGCTCGGAGATGTCGTCGATGACGGCGATCACGCCCAGGGGTCGGCGGCCGTCGTCGATGAGGGTGGCGTGCACGCCGAGGGTCCGCCGTGGTGGACCATAAAGGTCGAAGGTCTTTTCGGCCGATCCCTTGTCCCATGCCTCGGCGAGCAGGTCGGTCACGGCCTGGGCAGCAAGAGCGTCGCCGCCGCGGCTCTCCATCATCGCCGTGGCCACGGCATTGCGGTAGATCACCGAGCCTGACTCGTCGCACAGGACGAGGCCGAGGGGCAGCACGTCAAGCGATCGGCGCAGCCGGATGGCATCGGCGCTTGAACTGGTCACCGCCTCGGTGGCCGCGCCGGTCACCGTCTCGAGGTACGAGAGTGCCCCTTCGATCGTGTAGTCCTCCTCCTCGGGTCCGGCACCGAGGCGGCTGCCGAGGGCCACGAGGCGCTGGGCGAGGCTGCGGTTGCCCATCCGGCGACCGATCATGATGCCGATCACGGCGCCCACGATGAGCACGGCGGCGCCGATGGCGCCACCAACAGGGACGGGCAACGAGCTGAAGGCTCCGAGAAGCATGCTTGTCACGTCCCTCAGCATGGCAGATCAGGCGGCTCCGGCGGGCGGCGGAGGCGACCGTTGGGCCCCGACCCCAAGGAGGAGACCTACATGGAAGCCCTGATCCTGGCCACACCGAGCGTCTTGCGACTCGCTGATGTCACGCTGAACCCGAAGCCAAGTGCCCTGCCCGGTTCTGGCACCCTGCAGCACCTCGCCAATGGCTTGGCCGGATGGGCGCTGGTGCTGTCGCTGGTGGCCATGGTGATCGGCGCGGTGACCTGGGCCCTCGGTGCCCACTCACAGAACATCCATGGGGCGGTCTCGGGTCGCCGGACCGTGATGGTGGCCGGTGGGGCCGCCCTGCTCATCGGAGCGGCTCCGATCCTGATCAACTTCTTCTTCCACACCGGAACTGGCCTCCACTGACATGCCCTCTCACGTCTGCACGGGGGACCCCATCGCTGATGCCCTGTGCCAGACAGCCTCGGGGATCGGCTCCTCGGTCTTCGC
>Ga0209499_1000939_pt1 | contig 21223 bp, 19 predicted proteins | sample C_130208_EF_Meta_FD_187306 | JGI IMG/M metagenome (GOLD analysis project Ga0209499, IMG submission 187306) | Freshwater microbial communities from Lake Croche, Canada to study carbon cycling - C_130208_EF_MetaG (SPAdes) (version 2) | ecosystem: Environmental > Aquatic > Freshwater > Lake... | reverse complement strand
TGGCGGTCAACGCCAACCTGATCCCACACGCACCAGCGTCGACATGATGACCGAGCGCAAGCGCGGTGGTGGTGGTTATGGCCGTCGCGCTGGTGGCGGTGGCGGTGGCGGTGGCGGTGGCGGTGGGGGTGGGGGTGGCGGGGGTCGCAGTGGCGGCGGTCGAAGCGGCGGTGGTGGTGGCGGATTTAAACGCTGATAACTAACACTGACGCAATAAATAAAAAGCCCGCTGACTGAACTTGTCCAACTAAGTTGGGTGCGCTCAATCAGCGGGCTTTCTTGCTTAAAAAATCAAAAATGATCTATTGGCATTCAGGAATCAAAGTTAACAAAGGCTGCTCATCAAAGAACGCCTTTAAATTCGCCAAAGCTAAATCAGCCATTGCGCGACGTGTTTCGTGGGTATTGCTTCCGTTGTGCGGCGTCAGCACCACGTTGTGAAGTTTGAAAAACTGGGGGTCGATATTGGGCTCGTCCCAAAACACATCCAGTCCAGCGCCAGCAATGCTTTTGTCTTTCAACGCTTGGATCAAAGCTGTTTGGTCAATCACACTGCCACGCGCAATATTGATCACGATGCCTTTGGGTCCTAAGGCCTTGAGCACTTGGGCGTTGATCATATTTTTGGTCTCATTGCCGCCAGGAACGGCGACTACCAAATAGTCTGAATTAGCTGCCAATTCGCTAGCCGTTGGGTAGTACCTAAAAGGCGCATTGGTTTTGGCGCGACGGCCGGTGTAGGCAATCGTCATATCAAAAGCCGCGGCACGCTTGGCAATGGCTTGGCCAATGCGCCCAAAACCCACCAAGCCTAAACGCGTACCCGTTACCTTGTGCGTCATGGTGTAGGGTTCGCTGACCCAGTCACCGTTTCGCACAAATTTGTCTGACTGCGGAATGCGTCGGCCTATCGACAGAATCAAACCCATCGCCAAATCTGCCACGTCATCGGTCAAAACGTCGGGAGTATGGGTGACTTTTACGCCTTTCTCTTGGGCGGCGGCCACGTCAATACCGTCGTAACCAACGCCAAAAATCGAAATCATTTTGACGTTGGGAAACATAGACAACAACTTGCGGTCTACCTTGGACGTGCTGCCCACGCCCACAAAGGCGGTGACTTTAGTAAATGCCTCGGGGTCAAGAATGTGCGCATGGTCATGCAGCACGTACTCTTGCTGCAAATCGTTCATCATGAATGTGGGCACCGATGACAACAACATAATGTCTTTGGACATGGCTTAAATCTCCGGGAAATATTGAAATTAGGCGCAACTCTACTCTTTCATTCGTTAACATGCCTGCTGCTAGAGAATCGGATTCAACAGGAGTTTTTAACCATGCGTCTTTTACACACCATGCTGCGCGTCGGCGACCTGCAGCGTTCCATCGACTTCTATACCCACGCCATGGGTATGCAATTGCTGCGTACCACCAAACGCCCTGAACAAAAGTACGACCTTGCGTTCGTCGGCTACGCCAGCAACCCCGACCAAGCTGAAATTGAGCTCACCTTCAACTACGGCGTCACCTCCTACGAAATAGGTACGGCCTACGGCCACATTGCCTTAGGCGTGACCGATGCGAAGGCTACTTGCGAAAAAATCCGCCAAGCGGGCGGCAAAATCACCCGAGAAGCTGGCCCCGTAGCCGGTGGCACCGCCGTGATCGCCTTTGTGCAAGACCCAGACGGCTACAAAATTGAGCTGATAGAACGCGACTTTTAAGTGCGCTAGAGGGTATTTCCTTACCAAGTAGCACCTAAAAAAGTTGTCTACTTTAGTGTCTTTAATGCGCTTAATGGGCAGCGTGACCTGCGTTGCATAAGCCCCAAAAAACCATATTTTTTGTCTCAGGAGACCATTTCCCATGCAAACCCATCTCACCGTCAACGGCAAGTCAGTCACTGTTGAGGCAGCACCCAATACTTTGTTGGTGCAAGCCTTGCGTGAAAATCTCCACCTCACCGGCACCCACGTGGGTTGCGATACCGCCCAATGCGGCGCTTGCACCGTCATCCTCAATGGCGACGCGGTGAAGTCTTGCAATATGTTGCTGGCCCAAGCGGCCGACGCGCAAATTACCACCATCGAAGGTTTAGCCCAGCCAGACGGCACCATGCATCCCATGCAAGCCGCTTTCAAAGAGTGCCATGGTTTGCAATGCGGTTTCTGTACCCCCGGCATGGTGTTGAGCGCCGTCGACCTCTGCAAAAAACACCCCAATGCCAGCGAGCAGGAAATTCGCGAACAACTCGAAGGCAACCTCTGCCGTTGCACGGGTTACCAAAATATTGTCAAAGCGGTCCAGCACGGCGCTGCTGCCATGAAGTCCTAAACCAATACATACATATTCAGGAGACAAACCATGGGTGCATCTGACTTTTCCAAACTCCCCCACATTGGGGAATCCCTACGTCGCAAGGAAGACTATCGCTTCCTAACTGGCGCCGGCCAATATACCGACGACGTCCAAATGGCCAATATGACGCACGCTTACTTTGTGCGTTCACCCCACGCGCATGCGCACATCAAATCGATCGACATAAAAGCTGCTTTGGCGGCCCCTGGCGTGATCGGTATTTTTGATGGCAAAGATGTCGCAGGCGACAGCATCAATGGCTTGCCTTGCGGTTGGCTCATCACTGACACCAGCGGCCAACCCATGAAGGAGCCCGCCCACCCCATCCTGGCCCAAGGCAAGGTGCGCTATGTCGGCGACCACGTCGCCATGGTGGTGGCAGAAACACTCGAGCAAGCGCGCAACGCTGCTGAGTTAGTGCATGTGAATTACGACGTGTTGCCAGCGGTCGTGGATGTGCGCGATGCCGCCAAAGCCACTGCTTTGCACGAAGTCGCTCCAGACAACCATTGCTACAAATGGGCGATTGGTGACAAAGCACAAGTCGACGCTGCGTTTGCCAAAGCGGCACACATCACCAAGCTCGACTTGATCAACAACCGTTTAGTGCCCAACCCGATGGAGCCGCGCGCTGCGATTGGTTCTTACAGTCGCGCCAACGACGAATACACCTTATATGTGTCCAACCAAAATCCGCACGTCGAGCGCTTGCTGATGACCGCTTTTGTGATGGGCTTGCCCGAGCACAAAGTGCGCGTGATCGCACCCGATGTCGGTGGTGGATTTGGCGCCAAGATTTACCTTTACGCCGAAGACGTGTGCCTAACTTGGGCATCTAAAAAACTCAATCGCAATATCCGCTGGACATGCGATCGCTCAGAGGCTTTCTTGTCAGACGCCCATGGCCGCGACCACGCCAGCCATGCCGAAATGGCGCTTGACAAAGACGGGCACTTCTTGGCATTGAAGGTGCATACCAACGCCAACTTAGGCGCCTATCTGTCAACCTTCTCCACTGCTGTTCCGACGATTCTGTACGCCACACTTTTGGCTGGCCAATACAGCACGCCACAGGTGTATGTCGAAGTCGATGCATGGTTTACCAACACCGCCCCAGTCGATGCCTACCGAGGCGCGGGTCGTCCTGAAGCCACCTACTTGCTAGAGCGTTTGGTCAGCCGCGCAGCTTGGGAAACAGGTATGGGCCAAGACGAAATTCGCAAACTTAACTTCATCAAAGCCTTCCCCTACCAAACCCCCGTAGCTTTGCAATACGACACAGGCGACTTCCATGCCTGCATGAACGAATCGCAAAAACTCGCCGATGTCGCTGGCTTTGAAAAACGCAAGACCGCCACCGCTGCCAAAGGCTTGTTGCGCGGCATCGGTTACTCGAGTTACATCGAAGCCTGCGGCATTGCCCCTAGCAATATCGCCGGCGCATTGGGCGCGCGTGCTGGCTTATTTGAATGCGGCGAAATTCGTGTGCACCCCACTGGCAGCGTGACGGTGTTCACTGGTTCACACAGCCACGGACAAGGCCATGAAACCACATTCGCTCAAGTGGTCGCAGCGCGTCTGGGCATTCCGGTAGAAAACGTCGACATCGTCCACGGCGACACCGGTCGCGTGCCTTTCGGTATGGGCACCTACGGTTCGCGCTCTATCTCTGTAGGTGGCGCCGCCATCATGAAGGCCTTGGACAAAATTGAATCGAAAGCGAAAAAAATCGCCGCCCATTTGATGGAAGCCGCCGACACCGACATCGAATTTGCCAACGGTGAGTTCTCTGTCAAAGGCACAGACAAAAAAATCCCATTCGGCCAAGTGGCGCTCACCGCCTATGTGCCCCACAACTACCCACTCGACAAACTCGAGCCTGGCTTGAACGAAACCGCGTTCTATGACCCGACCAACTTCACCTTCCCAGCAGGCACTTACATCGCTGAGGTTGAAGTCAACGCCAACACGGGCGAAGTGAAGTTAGATAGATTCACAGCGGTGGACGACTTTGGCACCATCATCAACCCGATGATTGTCGAAGGCCAAGTCCATGGTGGTTTGGTCCAAGGTATCGGTCAAGCTTTGATGGAGCGTTGCGTGTACGACCGCGAAACCGGCCAGTTGCTCACAGGCTCGTTCATGGACTACGCCATGCCGCGTGCAGATGATTTCCCAGAGTTCAAGATTGGCCATGTCTGCACACCTTGTACCCACAACCCTTTGGGCACCAAAGGTTGCGGCGAAGCCGGTGCAATTGGCTCGCCCCCTGCGGTCATCAACGCTGTCCTTGACGCATTGGCACCGTTAGGCGTCAAAGATTTGGATATGCCAGCCTCTCCCCACCGCGTGTGGGAAGCGATTCAGGCGGCCCACGCTTAAACAAATTAGAAGGAACTAGATATGTACGCATTTACCTACGAACGCCCCACCGCCACCGCGGACGCTGCCAAGCTCGTCAAAGCTGGTGGACAAGCATTGGCCGGTGGCCAAACCATGCTGGCCGCGATGAAGCAACGCCTGATGCAGCCAGAACAACTGGTCGACTTGGGCAAGATTGCTGATCTCAAAGGCATCAAAAAAGACGGCAATAACATCGTCATCGGCGCCATGGTGCGCCACCAAGATGTTGAGAACAACGCTGACGTCAAAAAGCACATCCCCGCACTCGCAGCGTTGGCCGCCGGCATTGGCGACAAGCAAGTGCGCGCCATGGGCACCATGGGTGGCTCGGTCGCCAACAACGACCCTGCGGCTTGTTATCCCAGCGCTGTGATGGCCTTAGGTGCCACCATCCACACCAACCAACGCACAATTGCGGCGGACAAGTTCTTCAAGGGCATGTACGCCACGGCATTGGAAGCTGGCGAACTCATCATCGCCATTAGCTTTCCGATACCTAAGCGCGCGGCCTATGCCAAGTTCAAACAACCTGCCTCGCGCTTTGCCTTGGTCGGTGTGTTTGTAGCTGATACCGGTAGCGGTGTGCATGTGGCGGTTACGGGCGCTGGCAACGGCGTGTTTCGCCATGCAGGACTTGAAGCCGCGTTGAGCAAGAGCTTTACACCACAAGCGGCAGAAGGCGTGAGCATTGATGCAAGCAACCTCAACGGTGACTTGCATGCCTCTGCGGCCTATCGCGCCCACTTGATCAAAGTACAAACCCAACGCGCGGTACAACAGGCGATGGAATGAGCGCAGGCCCGCTGCTAAATTCCATAGACGAAGTAATCCAGGCCCTAGCGGGCGTGGGCTACCAAGCAGAACGGCGGCTAGCAACCGCCGTTTTTTTGAGTCTTAGGCTGCAACGTCCTTTGTTGCTAGAAGGTGAGCCTGGCGTCGGTAAAACCGAACTTGCCAAAGCCTTGGCCAAAGTCTTGGCGCGTCCCCTCATTCGCTTGCAGTGCTATGACGGCATGGAGCAACGTGAAGCCTTGTACGAATGGAACCACGCAGCGCAACTCTTGCACATGCGCGCTGCGCAGTCGCGCACCGACACCGATGCGGTGGAGCAAGAGGTCTACCAAGAAAAATATTTGATCCGCCGACCACTCTTACAGGCCTTGCAAGCGCCAGCCCCTGGTGCGGTCTTGTTGATCGACGAGGTGGATCGTGCAGACGAACCTTTTGAAGCTTTTTTGCTGGAATATTTAGGCGAGTACCAAGTCACGATTCCTGAACTCGGCACCCAACGCGCCACGGCCATGCCCGTCACCATTTTGACCAGCAACCGCACGCGTGACTTGCACGACGCGGTGAAACGCCGTTGCCTGTTCCACTGGATGGATTACCCCGAGCGCGAGCGCGAACTCGCGATCGTGCGCGCCCAAGTGCCAGAAGCGGGCGAAGCATTGGCCAACCAGATTGCCACCTTTGTGGGGCGCTTGCGCAGCCAACCTTTTGCCAGCGCGTTTCAACGCGGCCCTGGCATTGCAGAAAGTGTGGAATGGGCCAAAGCCTTGGTCTCACTCAACACCTTGGAGTTGGACCCCGAAGTCATCCACGACACCGCGGGCATCTTGTTCAAGCAACGCGAAGACGTGGCGGCATTGGCGCCACTGGTCAACGACTTGTTGACGCCCGAAGAAACCACGTAAACCCCGTTAGAAGTCATGCAACTCGGTGACGTACGCAGCGGCAAGATGGCCGATAACCTGACAGGCTTTGCCCGTGCATTGCGTCGTGCGGGCGTGCCTGTGGACAGCGCGCGCATGGCTTTAGCCACTACCTCGTTGCTTGAAGTAGGCATTGCACGCAAAGACGATGTGCGTCATGCGCTAGAAGCCGTGTTTGTCAGCCGCGCGCAAGACCGTGAAGTGTTTGGGCAATTGTTTGACGCGTACTTTCGCAATCCAGAAATTGCTCAGAAGCTGCTCTCGCAAATGTTGCCAAAAGCCGAGGGCGCCATGCCGCCACCCAAACGCCGTGCGCGCGTTCAAGAAGCGCTGACCGCGGTGCGTAAAGCCGCTGAGACTGAAAAGAAAAAAGACATAGAACTCGACCTAGACGCCGCCATGACAGCGGGCGACAGCGAACGTTTGCGCCATGCAGATTTTCAAAGCTTGAGCGCCAGCGAGTTTCAATTGGTGGAACGTTTGGCAAAGCAAGTACCGCTGGACTTGCCCACCATCTTGGGTCGGCGAGTGGGCAGCCATGCACGCGGCCAAAGATTGGATTGGTCGCGCGCTTTGCGTGACACGCAACGCTTTGGCGGCGAGTTGCTGTATTTACCCCGCTTGCGTCGTAAACCCCAACCGTTACCGTTGTTGGTTTTGGTCGATGTATCGGGTTCTATGGAGCGTTACGCCCGCTTAATGCTGGCCTTCTTGCACCAAGCCACGCGCACATCTCCACGCGCAGTGTTTGCATTTGGCACACATTTGTCCGATTTACGTCCTGCTTTCAAGCTGCGTGACAGCGACGAGATGCTTGAACTCGTCAACGCTACGGTCGACGACTTTGCAGGTGGCACCCGTTTGGGTGACGCTTTGGGCGAACTGCAACGCGACCACAAACGCCTGTTGGTGGGTAGACGCACCGTCGTGATGTTGATCAGCGATGGGCTAGACACTGGCGCACCCGAGACCCTGAATAAAAATTTGCAATGGCTCAAGCTCCACAGCCGCCGTTTGATCTGGCTCAACCCCCTTCTGCGCTTTGACGCGTATGCTCCACTAGCGCGAGGCGCAGTGGAATTACACCGCCATGCTGATGCGATGCTGGCGATCCATAATTTGTCCCGACTCGAAGATTTGGCGCAAGCCATTTCGCAACTGCTAAAAAACCGGATGTGACCACTACCTAATGTGACCCACCATAGTTTTTGATACTTTCAATATAACTTTTCATTTATCAGCAAGGACAGACCCATGGACATGCAAGGCTCCCGCGTTTTGAACGCCACCCAAGAACAAGCTTGGCAAGCGCTTAACGACCCAGACATTTTGAAAGCCTGTATTCCAGGTTGCGATAAATTTGAACTCGCTGAACCCAATGTCTACGCAGTAGGCGTGGCCATCAAGATCGGCCCTGTTGCTGCCAAGTTCACTGGCAAGGTGAGCTTGATGGACATCGTGCCACCCAATTCGTACGCACTGCAATTTGAAGCGCAAGGCGGTATCGCAGGTTTTGGCAAAGGCGAGTCCAAAGTAGAACTCAAACCTGTCGACGGTGGCGTGGAGTTGAACTACACCGTGCATTCACAAGTCGGTGGAAAAATCGCGCAACTGGGTCAGCGCTTGATCGACGGTGTCGCAAAAACATTGGCAGAAGACTTCTTCACCCGATTCGAAGAACAACTTCAAGCGCGCCATGGTGTTGGCGCAGAAGCAAGCACTGCATCCGACACCAACAGCGAAAGCACCGAGGGAACTGGCGCAACACCCACTTGGGTCTGGGCATTTGCCATCGTGATTGCCGCCAGTGCTGTGTGGTTTATCACCCGTTAATTCATGGATAACTTAGACGTCATGGTGTTGCGAAGCTTGCGCGATTGGCGCAAGTCGGGCCACCGTGCGTTGTTAGCCACTGTGGTGCGCACCTGGGGTTCATCGCCGCGTCCGGTTGGCTCCATCATGGCCTTGTGCGATAGCGGCAGTGTGGTGGGTTCTGTGTCGGGTGGATGTATTGAAGACGATTTGATTGATCGGTTTACTAAGGCGTATGCGAATAAGGCTTCAGCATCAGCCGATTTATCCCAAATACCCTCTGGTCCGCCCCAACACGTCAAATACGGCATCTCTGCCGATGAAGCCCACCGTTTCGGTTTGCCATGTGGCGGCACTTTGGAGTTGCTGCTTGAGTTCGATCCAGCGACCGCGCAATTAGAAGAACTGGTGCAACGCTTAGAAAAAGGCGAATTGGTGCAACGCGTCACCGTATTGTCGACTGGCGAGAGCCATTTGCAAGCCAGTACCTCTCCACAAGACTTGCAAATTGATACTGAGAAATTGGTCAACACCTTCGGTCCCGAATACCGCATGTTGCTCATCGGTGCTGGACAAATGACCGAGTACTTGGCAACCATGGCCATCTTCAACGGCTTTGCAGTGACTGTGTGCGACCCGCGGGAGGAATACCGTGGTGCTTGGTCGGTAGCAGGTGTGGAATTGAGCTCGGATATGCCGGACGACGTGGTGCGTGCGTTCGTACCAGACAGACGCAGTTGCGTCATCGCACTCACCCACGACCCCAAACTCGATGACTTAGCTTTGCTTGAAGCTTTAGAGACAGATGCGTTTTATATCGGTGCGATTGGCTCTCGCAGAAACAATACAGCGCGGCATCAGCGTATGAAAGAACACTTCGAGCAAACCGATGAGAGCCTCGCGCGGTTGCGGGGGCCCATCGGTATTTACATTGGTAGCAAAACACCCGCTGAAATTGCAGTCAGCATAATGGCCGAAGTACTAGCGGTTAAAAACGCAGTGCCATTACCGCGCGATATGGATGTGGCGCATGCAAAAAATTCTCAACACATAGCGCATGACTCTGACGCGCTCACCTCTAACGAAATTGTGTGTGGCATACCCAACCGTTCTTGAATAGGTCTCTACACGCCTAGCCCGTTGATTCGCGCTCTATCAGCGCTCTATCAACCCGCGCCAACTGTTCCGGCGTATCCACATCCAACACACACCCGATATCGTCGACAGGTACCAAATTCGCTTTGTGTTGCGCAACCACACGCGCAGCACCTTGATCGCCAGAGACTTTGCGCAAAGCCTCTCCACACATCGCTGAAAAACCTACTGGGTGCCCACGTTGGCTCTCATACACAGGCACCACCACTTCATGCGAGGCCAGCTCTAGAGCTAATGCCAATAAAGTTTTAGGAAGCACCAGTGGCAAGTCAGCAGGCAAGATCAACCAACCATTAGAGTTATGTGTTGCAGCCACACCCGTCGCAATGCTGTCACCCATACCAGCGTTTTCTATATGTGCAACGTCCGCCGCACGCACCACATGAAAAGGTAAACCACTGGCTTGCACGCTTGCCAAGGTGCGCTCCAACACACTAAGGCCTTGCAACATCGTGTCTAATTTGTGTTGCCCACCCGAGGCAGCCTTGAAACGCTCAGAGCGCCCTGCAGCAAGGACAACCACAGTGGGTAAGCTGTTATCGTTTTTTGAAAATGACATAGCGGGAACTTTAAAGCAGAATTAAAAAAGACCTAACATCACCACCATGCAAGACATTTCCAAACTCCGTAAAAGTTATGAGCGCGCTGAACTCAGCGAAACCGACTCTGCAGCAGATCCATTCAAACAGTTTGAAGGCTGGTTACAAGAAGCCATCTCTGCTGAACTACCAGAGCCCAATGCCATGACGCTAGCCACTGTGGCCAGTGATATGCGCCCTAGCTCGCGCATTGTGTTGATCAAAGGCTTAGATGCACGTGGCATTGTTTGGTTTACCAACTACAACAGCCGCAAAGGCCAGCAATTGGCAGGTAACCCATTTGCTAGTTTGCAGTTCCATTGGGTGGAGTTAGAACGCGTGGTGCGCATTGAAGGACGTGTTGAGAAAGTCAGTGACCAAGAAAGCGATGATTACTTCAACAGTCGCCCTCTCGACTCGCGCATTGGTGCGTGGGCTAGTCCGCAAAGCGAGGTCATTGCTGATCGCACAGTTTTAGTGACCAATGCGGTGAAATACGGCGCACAATTTTTATTGCAACCTCCTCGTCCACCGCATTGGGGTGGGTATCGGTTAGTGCCAGACCAATGGGAGTTTTGGCAGGGGCGTAAAAGCCGTTTGCATGACCGGTTGCGGTATCGGTTGGGCAAAGCTTCCGATGGTTCCAACTTGATATGCTGGGCCAGAGAGCGCTTAGCGCCTTAAGGTTAGAAACTAGCCTGCAATCCCACCTTCACACTACGCCCTGCCAATGGTGGCGCACTGCTGCCCATGCTTTGGGTCAATACTGATGTAGAGGAATAAGCCAATTTGTTGCTCAAGTTATCTAGCTTGGTAAAAAACATCCAATGTGTCGGTCCGCTATGCGTGTGGTAATTCAACCCCGCATTCCATGTGGTGTAACTGGCAGTGGTGACTGGCGTCACGTTGCTGTAGGTGGGCATTCTGTTTTGTGCGCCAGCATGGAGAAAGCCAAAACGTGCGCCCCATGCATTTTTTGACCATAAAGCATCTGCGCCTAAGCGCATAGGTGCAATGCGAGGCAGAGGTCGGCCGTTGGTCAAGTCGTCGGCGCGCACCATGTCGCCCCGCAATTCCAAATCCACTGCACCATGTTGTGCATCGTTTGAAAGCAACGCTTGCTGGCCACCGACCATGCGCAGTTTGGCGTTGGACTCCATACCGATAAATCTGGCACGTACACCTTGGAAGTTATAGACGGGCAAATCTGAAGAGGTGCCCGTTGCACCCGCAGACGTTTTATAACTTCCCGAAGACTGCAAAGAAATGAAGTTAGCAAACTCAGAGGTAAACGCAGTCACTCCAAATTTATGTAATCCGTTTTTCCACTCGCCACCCAAATCGAGTTGAGTAGCTTTCTCTAAAGCCATGGTGGAGGAGCCAATTTCGTAAGCTCCTGTTGCCGCGTGAGGACCATAAGCAAACAACTCATAGTCTTTGGGTGCGCGTTGGCTGGTGCTGATGTTGCTTGTCAATTGCCAACCGTTTTGCGTTTCACCTAAACGGTAGTTACGCGTTACGCCTAATGCAAAGCTTGTGGGGTTGAAGGTAATTGTTTGGGCTGCGTTTTCGTTATTCGGACCAATGCTCTCAAGTGACTGGACGCTCACAAACTCAGAGCGCGCGCCTGCTGTCCACTGGCCCCATGGTGTTTTTAAGGCTTGGTAAGTAAAAAGTGCCGTGCTTTGGGTGCGGCTTGTGGGCACAAATTTCTCGCTCCCCACCGCATGCAAGTTGTTGCGTTCACGTTGCAGGCCCACTGTGCCCTCTAGTTCCAAACTATTGGCTAAAGCCACGCTACGTTGCCTCGCTTCCAAGCGCATATCTACGCCACCGTTATCAAACTGCGTGCCCGCCACATTGCTGGTGTATTCGGTATGCGAATACTGTGTGTAACCGCCTTGAAACTTCACGTCTTGAAACCAACCACCCACATCACGCAGCTTGCCCTCTAAGGCATGGTGGCGCCGCACCATGCCAATGGTGACCGCTTGTTCGGCCACCGTTCCATAGGTGCTGTTGTATTCACTGGTAGATAACCCTAAGTAACCGCGGTCAAATAGCAAGGTGCCACCTACTGCACCGCCATTGCTATTACTTGCAGAGTTACACACACGCTTTGGAGTGGTGGTTACACCGTTAGCGGTGCATGACAGCGCTTTGGGAACACTCAAGATTTGCGTGTTTCTATCAAACGCATCTACATGCAGCGCATATTTGTCAGTACCTGTTTCCACCATGGCACCTGTACTGCGTTCATTGGCAGCACCGCCTGCACGCACCTCGGCTTTACCCATCACGCCACCTTGTGCATCAAACGCACGTTCTCGCGCAATGCGGTTGTCAATCACATTCACCACGCCACCCATAGCACTTCCGCCGTAGAGCAAGGTGGCAGGGCCACGCAAAACTTCGATACGTTCTGTGGTGAGGGGATCGATCGGTACCGCATGGTCAAAGCTCAAACCTGAGACATCCATATTCGCGCCGCTGTTTTGCAATATGCGAATGCGGTCGCCGTCCATGCCACGTATGACGGGTCTTCCTACATTGGGGCCAAAAGAACTGTTGGCGATGCCAGGTAAGTTATCTAAGGTTTCACCTAATGTTGAACCTTGGCGTTGCGCGAGCGCTGCACCCGAGAGTTGTTGGGCGGGCACCAACAAAGCGGAATTTTCTATTGATCGGGCGGTGATAGTGATGTCGTCTAAACGCGTGGTGTGTGGATCTTCGACACTTTGCGCTATCGCAGAAAGATGGGATACACATAAAAAGCAAACCGCATAGGCAAGCCCGCGATGAAAATCTTGAAACTTCATAAAACCATCCTGTTCACAAAGAAATGACAGCGCTAGGGGGCCAGGCCCTCAACGCAAACTTAAAAGTCAAATCAATGCAAAACCAGGCGGGCCTCGTGCCGCGTAAAACCGCTCTACCAGCGCAAAGCGCTCGAGCAATACAGCGCCCATCCATATTGCGGGCGGGGAAATATAACTATCTATGAACAAAGCGTGCTGCAAGACATCAGGACAAGCTTGGTCAAACAACTGGCAGTCCGTCAAACTTTTATGCTCTCCCCATAAGCCAGTAAAAAATTTAGATACTTCAGATGAATCTTTCAAAGAATTCGATTGGGTATGAAGTCCACCGTTTTGTTCTAACTGTGGCTGTGTAACGCCTTGCGCCACACTTTCCTGGTGGACGATACGGTGCACAGCTGTCAAAGTTTGCAGACTGACCAGGGCAAGTAGCACGCATATCAACCAACGACGCAGTCCGCTTGAATGCAGCATCATGCGCGCACTTTGTTTGAAAAAGTCTGCAAAAACTTCTTCACCTTCGGCGCCACCACAAACGCGCAGTAGCCTTGGTTGGGATGGTTTTCGAAATAGTCTTGGTGGTAATCCTCTGCGGCACTGTAGTTGTCCAGCATCTCGATCTCGGTCACTACTTTGCCATGCATCGCTTTGTTGACTTGCTCTATGACGCTTTGGGCTACTTCACGGTCATCGACGACGCTTAGGTAAATGCCACTGCGGTACTGAGTGCCTACGTCATTGCCTTGGCGGTTCAAGGTGGTGGGGTCGTGGATCACGAAAAAAATCTCTAGCAATTCACGCAAGGTAGTTACTTGGGGGTCGTAGCGCAATTGCACCACTTCCACATGCCCCGTATTGCCATCGCAAACTTGTTCGTAGGTGGGGTTTTTTACATGGCCGTTGCAATAACCTGATTCCACGTCTAGAACACCTTCAACTCGGACAAACACAGCCTCAGTGCACCAAAAGCAACCACCACCCAAAGTTACAACTGGGTAGGCATCTAAATTCTCGGTTGAGGGGTGTTTTTCAGACATAAAGGTTGATTTTAGGCTTTTCACTACATTGGCTGACACTGGTGACTTGCTATGCCCCAAAACATCAGGGGAACAGGCCAATCGGCTATATTACTAACCAGTCAGTCATTAATTTAAATCAGTGTCTTCCGCATCTCCATCGCTCGTTATTGATCCCCACCACAAACGTGAGCGCCGCAAGCAAGCCCGCCCTGGCGAATTATTGCAAGCCGCGCTATCTTTGTTTGTGGAAAAAGGCTTTGCCGCCACCCGCGTAGAAGAAGTGGCCGCATTGGCTGGTGTGTCCAAGGGCACTTTGTTTTTGTATTTCGAAACCAAAGAAGACCTGCTCAAAGCCGTTATTCGCGAAAACATTGCCAATTTATTCCCAGCTTGGAACGAAGAGTTCAACACGTTCAAAGGCAGCAGCAGCGAGATGTTGCGCTATGCCATGCGTTCTTGGTGGGAGCGAATTGGCAACACGCCTGCGAGCGGCATTCCAAAATTGGTCATGGGCGAAGCACAAAACTTTCCTGAGATTGCTAACTTCTACCACGCTGAGGTCATTGAGCCTGGTATCGGGCTGATCCGTCGCATCTTGCAACGCGGCATTGACTGCGGTGAATTTCGCAAAATCGACCTTGATCAAGCAGTGCACACGGTGTATGCACCGATGATTTTCTTAATGATGTGGAAAAACTCAATGGGTCTCTGCACCGCAGGTACCCCCATCCACCCCGAACGTTTTATCGATATGCAAGTGGACGTTTTGCTCCACGGCATGACTATTTAAAGCAGTGATATGCAAATCAGCTCCCTCAAATTGACCCCAAAACGCATCGTCATAGCACTCGTTGTGATTGCATTAGCTGGAGGTGTCTGGCGTGCACTGTCTGCCAAAAAGACCCAGCAACTTGCTGCTACTGATGCAGCGCAAACACAAGGACAAATCGAGTTCTCACAGAACGATGTCTTTACCGCCGAGGTGAGAGAAATAACCCAAGGCTTAGGGGTCTCTGGCACGGTCAAGGCCTTGAACTACGCGGTTATCAAAGCGCGTGTTGCTGGCGAAGTGAAAGAAATCACAGTGCGTGAAGGTGACGCTGTCACGGCTGGGCAAGTTTTGGCGCGTATTGATCCTGTGGAGTACCAGCGTCGCTTTGAACAAGCGCAAGAACAAGCTAGCGCAGCTAAGTCACAAATGGAAATCGCCCAACGCCAGTGGGACACCAACAAAGCTTTAGTCGACCAAGGCTTTATTTCTAAAACTGCGTTAGACAACTCATTGGCCTCTTTTCAAGGAGCAGTCGCTAGCCATAAAGCGGCCATTGCTGGTGCAGATGTGGCACGTAAATCTTTAGACGATTCGGTCTTGCGTGCGCCTTTTTCTGGTGTCATTGCTGTGCGCGCGGCCCAACGTGGTGAACGTGTTGGCATTGATGCAAGAGTTTTAGAGTTGGTAGATTTGCGCCAACTTGAAGTAGAAGCGCCACTCAGTCCCAGCGATTCATTGGACGTCAAGATGGGGCAAACAGCCCGACTTCAAATAGAAGACCGCGCAGATCTGATAACAGCGCATGTGACCCGTATGAGCCCAAGCGCACAGGCTGGCAGTCGCAGTGTTTTTGTATACCTCACCTTAGATCAACCTGCAGGATTGCGCCATGGTTTATTCGCCAAAGGCACTTTGGGGCTTATGAATTCACAAGTGTTGGCAGTTCCCCTGACAGCGGTGCGCACCGATCACCCTAGCCCTTATGTGCAGGTGGTTGAAAAAGTTGGCGAAGCAATGCAAGTGCGGCATCAAACCGTAGAGATGGGTATCCGAGGAAATGATGCATCCGGCAAAGACCCACAAGATTGGGTGGCGGTAAAAGGCCTTCCTGTAGGTAGCGTTGTTTTAAAAGGCCAAGTAGGCGCCATGCGTGAAGGCATGGTGGTTCGGTTCACGACAGCGAACCCAACACCATCAACCCCTGCGACAGCAGTCGCTGCGCCTTTAGCTTCAGCTTCAGCTTCAGCTTCGCGCTAAATCAGTTAAATACGCACCATGTGGTTCACCAAAGTTAGCCTGAAAAATCCAGTCTTTGCGACGATGGTGATGCTTGCATTTGTAGTGCTGGGTTTGTTCTCGTACCAACGGCTGAAGATTGACCAATTTCCTAATATTGATTTGCCAGTGGTGGTCATTAGCACTGAATATCCAGGTGCTTCACCAGAAATTATCGAGAGCGAAGTTACCAAAAAAGTAGAAGAGGCCGTCAATTCCATTGCTGGCATCAACGCGCTCACCTCGCGCAGCTATGAAGGCATGTCGGTAGTAGTGGTTGAGTTTGAACTCACTATTGATGGACGCAAAGGTGCGGATGATGTGCGCGAGAAAGTCGCGCTGATGCGGCCTACTTTGCGCGATGACGTGAAAGACCCGCGCATCTTGCGTTTTGATCCTGCTAGTCGTGCAATTTGGTCTTTGGCAGTTTTACCGGGCACTTCATCCATGTCTGCCGTAGAACTCACTAACTGGACCGACCAAGTTCTGAAAAAACGCCTGCAAAACGTATCCGGCGTAGGTGCGGTGAATGTGGTGGGTGGCACCCTGCGCGAGATCAATATTTATCTCAACCCGCAAGCCATGGAATCGTTGGGCGTGTCTGCTGAGCAAATCTCCAATGCGGTAGCGACCGAAGCAAATGACATGCCTGTGGGTTCTTTGCGCTCTCTGCAACAAGACAGAGTGATCCAGGTCGAAGGTCGCATGCTGCGACCAGAAATGTTTGGACAGATCATTGTGGCCAGACGCGCCACCACCCCGATTCGACTCAGCCAAGTGGCAACCATCCGAGACGGTGCACAAGAAGTTGAGAACTTAGCGCTTTACAACGGCCAACGCACGCTTTTGATATCGATTCAAAAAGCCTTGGACGAAAACACCATCGAAGTGGTGGACAACCTCAACAAAGCCGTAGCAGCTTTGAAAGCTGAATTACCCAAAGGGGTTGTTCTAGAGAATGTACAAGACGGCTCTCGTCCCATTCGCGTGGGTGTTGAAAACGTTCGACATACTTTGGTGGAAGGCGCATTGCTGACTGTCTTGATCGTATTTTTATTTTTGAACTCTTGGCGATCCACGGTGATCACAGGGTTGACATTGCCCATCGCCATCATCGGCACATTTTTGTTCATGTACATGTTTGGCTTCACCATCAATATGGTGACCTTGATGGCGTTGTCGCTTTGCGTTGGCTTGCTGATTGATGACGCCATCGTGGTGCGCGAGAACATCGTGCGCCACGTGCAAATGGGCAAAACCCCCTATGAAGCCGCGATGGACGGCACACAAGAAATTGGTTTAGCCGTGTTGGCGACCACCTTTTCTATTGTCGCTGTGTTTTTACCCATCGGTTTTATGGGCGGCATTATCGGTAAGTTTTTCCACGAATTTGGTTTGACCATCGTGGCTGCGGTCTTGATCTCCATGTTTGTGAGTTTCACTTTGGATCCCATGCTTTCATCAATATGGCATGACCCCTCCATTGACATTCCAGGAAAAACGCCGGCCGGCCAAAGCCGCAAGACCCATTGGTATGACCGCACTATCACGCCAATCACCGCGTGGTTTGACCGAAGCACGCAACGCCTAGAGGCCCTTTACCAAACTTCTTTGCGATGGTCTCTCAAGCACAAGCGCGCCACACTCGGTTTGGCTGTAGCCATATTTGTCACCAGTATTTTTATGGTTCCCCTGTTGGGCACAGAGTTTGTACCCAAAGCCGATTTTTCTGAAACCTCGGTAAATTTTTATACCCCAGTCGGTTCCTCGCTGGAGGCTACTGAGGCCAAAGCGCAGCAGGTAGAGCAAATCATTCGGGAGTTTCCTGAAGTGCGATACACCCTGGCCACCATCAATACAGGCAACGCCAACGGAAAGATCTATGCGAGTATTTACATACGCCTGATTGACCGCAAACAACGCCAACGCAATGTGGATGAAATGACGTCCCTTTTGCGCAACCGCTTACAGCGTGTTTCGGGTATCACCGTGACCCATGCTGGCTTGCTAGATAGTGTGGGCGGCACCAAGCAAATTGAGTTTTCATTACTAGGGCCTGATTTACGCGAACTAGAACGTCTCGCCCAACAAGTCATGGTCAAAGTGCGACCCACCCCAGGATTGGTCGATCTCGACTCCAGCGTCAAACCCAACAAACCCACCGTCCAAGTTGTTTTGCAACGAGAAGCTGCCAGCGATCTAGGCCTCACGCTCGGCAATATTGGTAACCAATTACGTATCTTGGTAGAAGGAAAAACTGTCACCAATTGGCTAGCGCCTGATGACCAAACTTACAACGTGAAAGTGCGCTTGGCCCCAAACGCACGTGACAACATCCAAGACATTGAACGACTCCCATTTGTTGTAGGCACCGCTGCAGATGGAACCGCACGCGTGGCGCGCTTGAACCAGTTTGCCCATGTTGTTGAAGGCACAGGACCCAACCAAATCAACCGTCGTAATTTGATGCGCGAAGTTGCCATCAACGCCAATGTCTTTAACCGCTCTACTGGTGAAGTATCGGGCGATATCAAGAAAATTATGGAAGAGATGGTGTTGCCGCCCGGTTACCGATACCAATTTAGCGGGTCCACCAAAAGCATGAAAGAGTCGTTTGACTATGCCGTCTCTGCTTTGGTGTTGGCGATTGTGTTCATCTACATGATCTTGGCCAGTCAATTCAAAAGCTTTTTGCAACCTTTGGCGCTCATGACCGCCTTACCACTAACGCTGATTGGCGTGGTCTTAGCCTTGCTGATGTTTGGATCTGCCTTGTCCATGTTCTCGGTCATTGGCATGGTGATGTTGATGGGCTTGGTTACCAAAAATGCGATTTTGTTAGTGGACTTTGCCATTCGTGCACGCGAAGACAAGATTCTTAGTGACGGTAGTCAGCAACAAGGTTTGGCGCGTGAAGAAGCGCTTTTACTTGCAGCCAAAGTGCGCTTACGACCCATTTTGATGACCACCTTGGCAATGATTTTTGGCATGATCCCCTTGGCTTTTGCCATGACAGAGGGGTCAGAGCAACGTGCGCCTATGGGCCAAGCGGTGATTGGCGGGGTGATTACCTCTTCTGTGCTGACCTTAGTGGTCGTGCCTGTCGTGTATTGCTATTTAGATGACTTTGCCGATTGGATTCGCCAAAAATGGAATACCCAAAAAGCAAGTTGAGCAGTGCCCTTAAAATTTTATGAATACACCCACCATAGCCCGGAGTCATGCGATGAACGCTTTAGAACAAGCCCGTTTTAATATGGTCGAGCAACAAATTCGCCCCTGGCAAGTTTTAGACCCTGCTGTTTTGCACACGCTACAACATATGGCGCGTGAACTATTTGTTCCTACCGCCTACCAAGCGCTGGCCTATACAGATACTGAAATTCCACTAGGTCACGGGCAATCCATGGTGGCGCCTCGCATAGATGCACGTCTATTGCATGACGTGAACCTCAAGCCGACCGACAAAGTTCTAGAGATTGGCAGCGGAAGTGGCTATCTCACTGCATTGCTTGCCGACCGGTCTCGGCATGTGGTGAGTTTGGAGATGAACCCACAATTGCATGCCATTGCGCGCGAGAACTTGCAACGTGCTGGCATCACCAATGTTGATTTACGCCTAGCTGACGGAAGTACAGGGGCTGCAGATGCTGGCCCCTTTGATGCCATTGTGTTGGGTGGGTCGGTGCATGAAGTGCCGCAAGCGTTGTTGCAACAACTGAAGGTGGGCGGTCGTTTGATTGCCATCGTTGGCGAAGAGCCCGTGATGCAAGCCACTTTGTATACCCGTACCAGCCAAGGCATTTGGGACCATCGCACACTGTGGGACACCTTTGCCCCGCGTTTGTTGGGCTTTACTGAACCCAGTCGCTTCCACTTCTAAATCAGACAGACTCATGATTGACCAAATTCAACCCTCTCAGTTGCCCGACTGGATCAGCAATAAAGCTGAGCACGGCACAACCGTTGTTCTGGATGTGCGTGAACCCTATGAAGTGCAAACTGCATGCATAAGCGCCAACGGATTTGAGCTTGTCACTTTGCCTATGGGATCGATTGTTGAAAAGTTATCCGAGCTAGACAAAGACCGCCCGGTTGCATGCCTGTGTCACCATGGCAGTCGAAGCATGCAAGTTGCAGCCTATCTGTCGGGCCAAGGTTTTACACACTTAGCCAATATTGCTGGTGGTATCCATGCATGGTCATCGGAAGTTGACCCCTCTGTACCAATGTATTGATTTTTGAAAGAATCACATGAAGATGTCTCGCAACTTTTTTCGCCCGCTTCCCATCGCATTAGCGGTTGTGCTGTCGTTTTCGTCGAACGTGCAAGCGCAAAGCTTGATTGATTTGTACGAGATAGCACGCGGATACGATGCATCTTTTATTTCCGCCAAGGCGCAATATGAGGCGAATTTGGCTAAGGCGAATCAGACCTTGGGGGGGATATTGCCGAATATCTCGTTGGGCTCGACTGCTACACGTACAAATGCAACTGTTTCCTACGACCAAGCACCGAGCAGTAATGGCCAAAATACATATGGCAACTACACAGCCAACGTAACCATGACACAACCCATATACCGTCCTGCTGTATGGGCAACTTACAAGCAAGGCGGACGACAACTATTGCAGGCCACCGCACAATATGAAGCAGCCGAGCAAGAATTGTTGGTGCGCGTCACGCAAACATATTTTGATGTGCTCTCGAGCCAAGACAGTCTTGAATTTGTCAAAGCCCAGAAAAAAGCTGTGGCAGAACAACTCGCTTCAGCCAAACGCAATTTTGAAGTGGGCACAGCAACTATCACTGGCGTACGTGACGCACAGGCTCGCTATGACCTGACATACGCCCAAGAAATTGCAGCTGAAAACGATTTGCGAATTAAAACCTTATCGCTTGGCTTGGCCATTGGCAGATCAGACATCAAAGCGAAGCCATTACGCGACAACTCTAAATTGATTGACCCACCCAAAGACCCAATGGATACCTGGGTATCGCAATCAGAGGCGATGAGCCCCACTGTTAGGCAAGCGCAATTAGCGCTTGATGTTGCAAAACTAGAGGTAGATAAAGCCTTTGCTGGCCATTTGCCAACATTGGATGGTCAAATCCTGTACGGTGGAAGCCGTAACGTTGGAGGTTCTTCAACCAATGCTCTTGGAACCGGAACTACAGCTTCCAACCATGTTTTAAACCCATCTGCCAGCCTGACACTTAGCGTTCCCCTTTTTGCCGGTCTCACAACGCAATACAAAATTCGCGAAACCAAAGCATTAGAAAACAAAGCAGTGTCAGACTTAGACAATGCCAAAC
>Ga0209499_1000935_pt1 | contig 21246 bp, 20 predicted proteins | sample C_130208_EF_Meta_FD_187306 | JGI IMG/M metagenome (GOLD analysis project Ga0209499, IMG submission 187306) | Freshwater microbial communities from Lake Croche, Canada to study carbon cycling - C_130208_EF_MetaG (SPAdes) (version 2) | ecosystem: Environmental > Aquatic > Freshwater > Lake... | reverse complement strand
GTATCTCATTTAAAAATACATCAGGAGTTACTTTAAATTTTAATTATGTTAATTGTGACGGTAACTCAGTTTATGGTCAAATATATTCGGGAACAACATTATTTGTGTGTGGTAGTAATCCTTCGTCTGATAGTGGTGTTATTTTTAATGTTTCATCAAATATTTGTGTTAATAACGTATGTCCGGGACCAACATCAACCCCAACACCCACACCAACGATAACACCAACATTGCCACCAATAGTTGGGTATTTCCAAGATAGTTGTAATTCTTTGAATAAATTTACGTTATCAAACATACCGATATCGTTTAGTCCATTATCCGGTGCTTACTATATTGTTAGTAGTGGTTTTATTGGTTGTGCAACATCAGTTATTAGTTCATCGACAACTAACATCTATTCATTCATATCAATGAGTTCTCAACCGAGTATTAACCATTGTCAAATATCCAATTTTATATACCCGTGTCCTACATTAACACCGACACCAAGTATCACACCAACACACACACCTACAATGACACCAACACCTACACTAACACGAACACCGACTAACACACCAACACCAACACCACCGGTTAAGTATGTTTTATTCCAAGTACAATCTTGTTGTTCCAAAAAAATAACAAAATTTATAATGTTACCGTCAAACTTTTTACCCGGAACAGCTGTTGTTAATTCTTATGGTGAATGTTTAGAAATAATCGGAATTTCAGTAAGAGACAATTGGATAACCGATACTTGGAATCGTGAAATAACCTACAAAGATTGTGGAGAATGTGTTAAGATTCAAACTTGTAATCCACCCGCACCACCGGCCTTTATCTCAATATGGAGAACGACAAGTTCAAATGAATCAATCACATTACCATATGAACCTTCGGGGTTTTATAACGGAACAATAGATTGGGGTGACGGTCAAACCTCAAGAAATATTTACAGTAATAGAACACACACATACGTGAATCCGGGTGACTATACCATAACAATAACAGGTTCATCAGTTGGTTGGTCGTTTCTTATTGAAGGTGTTAGTAGTAATAACATTATAGAAATTCTACAGTGGGGTTGTTTGAGATTAGGTAATAGTGGTGGGTATTTTTCTGATTGCACCAATTTAACATTATCAAACGTTACAGATATTTTAAATTTAACCGGAACAAATGATTTATCGTATATGTTTAACTATTGCTTCAGTATTACCACAATTCAATTTATTAATGATTGGGATGTTAGTAATGTTACAAATATGACTTATATGTTTTATGAGTGTGAATCATTTAACGATAATATATCAAATTGGAATGTTAGTAGTGTTCAGAATATGAGAGGTATGTTTGAACTATCTATATCGTTTAACCAACCTATTGGTTCTTGGGATGTGTCAAATGTTCTTAATTTTACCGATTTTATGTTAGGTAAAACATTTAATGATTACTCAACAACAAATTTAGATTTAATATACAACGGATGGAGTTCATTACCAACTTTAAATTATGGACTTAGTATTAATTTTGGTAATATTAAATATACTTTATCTGGTGTAGCAGGTAAACAGATATTAGAAGGTAACTTAATTGGTCAATATAATTGGACAATTACTGATGGTGGTATATAATTTCTCTTTATCTTTTTATTTAAAATATTATTTTTTTAATAAAAAGATATTAAATGAAGATATTTGTACAGATAGCGTCCTATCGTGACCCCCAACTTATCCCAACAATTAAATCAATGTTTGAAAACGCAAAAAAACCAAAGAATTTGGTTATCGGAATTTGTCGTCAATACCACCCTGAAGATGGTTTTGATAACTTAGACGAATTCAAAGGTGATAAACGATTTAGAGTTATTGATATTCTATATACCGAATCCAAAGGAGTTTGTTGGGCAAGAAACCAAGTTCAACAATTATATAAAGGTGAAGAATATACGTTACAAATCGATTCTCATATGAGATTTGAGAAAGATTGGGATGATACCCTAATCAAAATGGTTAAACAACTTCAAAAGAAAGGATTTAAGAAACCTTTATTAACAGGTTATGTTTCTTCATTCGACCCGGATAATGACCCGGCAAGTAGAGTTAAAGAACCTTGGAGGATGTCGTTTGATAGATTTATACCGGAAGGTGCCGTCTTCTTTTTACCTGAAACAATTCCGGGATGGGAAAATCTTAAAGAACCCGTTACCTCAAGATTTTACTCCGCTCATATGGCATTTACCTTAGGACAATTCAGTGTTGAGGTTCAACACGACCCTGAATTTTATTTTCACGGAGAAGAAATCTCAATCGCTGTTAGAGCGTTCACCCACGGATATGATTTATTCCACCCACACAAAACCGTCATTTGGCACGAATATACCAGAAAAGGTAGAACCAAACAATGGGATGATGATAAAGAGTGGGGTAAGAAAAATGAACTATCTCATTTAAAAAATCGTCAATTATTTGGTATGGACGGTGAAGAAGTTACTTTGGATTTTAGTTTTTATGGATTTGGAACCGAAAGAACATTAAAAGATTATGAAATTTATTCAGGTCTTAAATTCTCAAATAGAGCTGTTCAACAATATACTTTAGATAAAAACTACGCACCTAATCCTCAAATATTTGAAACGGAGGAGGAATGGTTAGCAAGTTATGCTAGCATCTTTAAACACTGTATTGATATTGGGTTTACTCAAGTTCCGGAAAAGGATTATGAGTTTTGGGTTGTTGCATTTCACGATGAGAAAGATGAAACACTTTTTAGAAAAGATGCCGATATCAACGAGATTAACATGATGATGAATGACCCTGATGGGTATTGTAAAGTTTGGAGAGAATTTCAAACGACACATAAACCAAAATACTGGGTTGTTTGGCCGTTTAGTACGTCAAAAGGTTGGTGTGAAAGAATAACAGGGAATTTGTAAAAAATGGTTAAAATTTATGATGAATACGATTTATATTTAGAGGGTGGTTATTTTTCATCTCCAAGAAAAAATTTGGGGAATAAGTTGTTTATATATTCCGCTTGTAGAATAATTAGTGAACTATTAGGGTATGAGTTAATATCTCCGGAAAATGCCTTAATAAGAAGAGAAGATACTAAAAACGGACAATACAAAGAAATTATGTTTCCATTTAAAGGTGTTAAAGGAAACATTGTAGATAACCCAATTAAAGTTATTCAAGATGGTGATATTATACAATTAGGTAGTATTCAAAATTTAATACAATCCTACCCAAATCACGGATTTATTAATCAATCATATTTTTCAAAATATGATTACATTAAACCATATAAAATTAAAGTTAAAGAATATTTTAAGAGTATCGTTAAAGATAAAAGGGGTAGTAATGATTTAGTAATTATGTTAAGGAGTAGTAATCACGATGGGAGTTTTGTTTTACCAGATAGTTATTACCTTAATATAATATCTCAAGAAACTTTTGATGATTTATATATTTCATTTGACCACATAAATAAACATCAATCATTAATTAATAAATTAGAAAAATATAACCCTAAATTAATTGATGGTGATATACTTGATGTTTTTTCAGAAATCACGTCTTTTAATAAAATAATTGCGGCACAAGGAACTTTTTCTTTTTGGGCTTGTTTTTTATCAAATGCTGAAAAAATATATTGGCCTTTAACCAATGACGGTCCAAACTCGGGAATGAATTCAGATAACCCTGTTTACAACACTTACGTTAATTTAATTGTTGATGACGAAGAAAGATATTCAAATATAAACGTAAAAAATATTTATGAAAAATGAGACCAATCATATCATTCACATTATTTGGAACCAATATGAAATATTATATTGGTGCCGTTAAAAATACCGTCGAGGTTAATTCTTTATTACCTGATTGGGAAATTAGAATTTATTATCATACCGACTTTGTCCTAACAGAATATATTAAAATTTTATCTGAATTAGGTGCCAACTTAATTAATGTTAAAGATTTAACTATAGGTGGGTTAGAATCAATTCATTTCCCATATTTTTGGAGATTTTTAAGTTTTTTAGAGAATACTCCGTCAATTGTTAGAGATTTAGATAGTAGATTTAGTCATCGAGAAGTTAGTTATATTAATAGTTGGTTAAAGACAGATAATGATTATTTTATAATAAGAGACCATCCTTGGCATTCACCAGTACCAAGTGGACTATTTGGGATTAAACGTAAAATAAATTTATTTGAGGAACACTTTAATGAATTTATTAAAAACAATGAATTAGTTTGGGGTTCCGACCAAACAATACTACAATTATATATGGAAAATATTGATAAAAACAATATCTTCTATTGTGGGTATGATAGTGAAGAAAACTATATCCATAGAGATAATAAAGATTTTTTTATAGGAATGCAAATTGACGAGAATGATAAACCATTAGTTCCAAGTGCGATACAAGCTTTGAATTATTTAAAAGACCTTAATTTATAATATGAAATATTGTTTTACAACATTATCGATTGGTGAAGAATACGAAAAGAAGACAATTCAATTTTATTCTGATTTAGCAACAAGAACATCTAACTGTGATTTTTTTATAACAACAACTAATGAAAATTTTCCTGATTTAGGTGATAGATTTAAAATTAAAGTAATTAACCCACCATCATTACATCACGAAGCGGTTGGTACAACAAGTTTTCATTATAATTTAAAAGTATTATCTCTAAAACATATTTTAGAGTATGAGAAAAATAATCCCAATTCTGAAGGATATGAATTTATAATTTTTTCAGACGGTGATTGGACAATGTTTGAACATTTTTCAGAAGAAAAAGTTTTAAATATGTTAAATTGGACTAAAGAAAACGATTATGATTTTATATTTGAGAGACCCGCAAGAATTGGGGATAGTAGAGCTCACCCGGAAGGTAGCTTTTTTATGCAAAAATTAATAGATTATGATATATTAGAATATGATAAATGGGACGAGGCTCATTGTGTTAATGAACAATTTATGATATTTAAAAACTCATATAAATTTAGATTTTTTGTTCAACGATGGGAACAATTTTTATGGTATAGTATTGAAAATAAAATTAGAAATTATGCTGAAGGATTTGAAATTGGTATTTCAGCTTTAGAAGCGGGAATGAAATGGCATTTTAATAACGCGTTTAATCATTTCTTAACTCAATGTTTTCAATTTTACAATAAATCAGAACAATTATATATTAGATTTTAAAATATTTAAATATGAAATCAAAAATAGTCACAGCTTACTGGATGGATGTTAATGGATATCCATTTCAAGGAGCTAATAACAGTAGAAAACCAAGATATTTAGGTTCATTAATTGCTCATTGTCAAAATATTAATTTACCAATTATTTGTTATACACATAATAAAAGTTTACAAGAACTTAAGAATATTAAATCCGAATATAGATTAAATAATTTAGAAATAAAAATTCTTGAATTAACAGATATTAAATTACACCATAAAATTAATGAAATTAGGAAAAATAATTTCAACACAGATTTAGATGGTAGAGGTCCTGAAATAATGTGGGGGAAATTTGATTTGTTAGAAAGAGAATTAGAGGGTTACGATAGGGTTTATTGGGTTGACGCGGGAATTCAACATCCCGGTATTTTTAGATGGGGACAATCTAAAAAATATAATAAAGCTGATGACCATAAAGATTCTCAAAAATTAAATGGGTGGTGGAATGATAAAGATGTACACAATTTTCCTAATTTTTTTAATAATAAAATATTTAAAAAATTAGACGAAATATGTGAAAATAAAATACACTTCATCACTTCAAGAACTCCTCAAATTTTATATAATATTTTTAATGAAAAAAACATTATAAATACGCCGATTAACCTTCCATACCCAATTGGGGGGATGTTTGGTGGGGATACTAAAATCCTGAAAAAATTTATAGATAATTTTTGGTTTTTAGCTGAAAAAATAGTAAATGAAAATGTATTAGTTCAAGAAGATTGTATTATGAAACCATCTTTTGATATGTTAAATAAAAACGAAAAAGTCGAATTTTTATTTACATCGTGGTCTTGTGGTGAACACGATAAATTTCATTTTGAAGATTGGGATGAATCTTGGGGTGAACCAAAACCTTTTTACACCGTATTTAACGACATTTTAAATTATAAAAACAATGAATAAAACAACATTAGTAACCGGATTATGGGATATAGGGAGAGGTGACCTCCAAGAGGGGTGGTCTCGTTCATTCCAACATTATTTAGATAAATTCCAACAACTATTACAAGTTGATGTGAATATGATAATTTTTGGTGATGAAGAATTAGAAAAATTTGTTTTCAATAATAGACGTAGTGAAAATACTCAATTTGTTCGTAGAGATTTATCTTGGTTTAAAAATAATGATTTTTACAATAAAATACAAGTTATTAGAACAAGACCAAGTTGGATTACACAAGTTGGTTGGTTATCAGAATCAACACAAGCTAAATTAGAAATGTATAATCCTTTGGTGATGTCCAAAGTTTATCTTTTACACGATGCAAAAATTTTAGATAAGTTTGATTCAGAATATATGTTTTGGATTGATGCTGGATTAACAAATACGATTCACCCGGGATATTTTACACACGATAAAGTTTTAGATAAATTACCAAATTTAGTTAAGAACTTTCATTTTGTTTGTTTTCCTTACGAAACAAATAGTGAGATACACGGATTCAAATATCAAGAGTTATGTGAATTAGCTGGAAAACCGGTTAATATGGTTGCTCGTGGTGGATTCTTTGGTGGAAAAAAAGATGTAATATCTGAAATTAATAGTATCTACTATGGGTTAATGAACGATACGTTATCACAAGGATTAATGGGAACCGAAGAATCGTTATTTACAATTATGACATACAAATACCCTGACTTAATCACATACTCTGAAATAGATGGTAATGGGTTAATGGGTAAATTTTTTGAGGATTTAAAAGATATGACCGTTGAGGTTAAATCTGAGGTATCAAAAGATGTTGTTGTTAATAATTTGGATACGTCAAAGGTTGGGATTTATGTTATTACATTTAACTCACCAAAACAATTTGAAACATTAATTCAAAGTATGTTGGACTATGATTCGGATTTTATAACTAAAACAAAAAAATTCTTATTAGATAACTCAACGGATTTATCAACAACTCCGAGATATATTGAGTTATGTGAGCAATATGGTTTTGAACATATTAAAAAAGATAACATCGGTATTGTTGGTGGTAGAGTTTTTGTCGCGGAACATTTTGATGAAACTGATTTAGATTTTTATTATTTTTTTGAAGATGATATGGCATTCTATCCTAAAAAAGGTGAAGTATGTAGAAATGGATTCCCAAGATTTGTTGACAATTTATATCAAAAATCTTTAGAAATTATTCAAAAAGAAAATTTTGATTTTTTAAAGTTAAATTTTAGTGAGTTTTTTGGTGACCATAGTGTGCAGTGGAGCTGGTATAACGTTCCACAAGATTTTAGACAAAAACATTGGACTAATAACCCTAAGTTACCGGTTCAAGGTTTAGACCCTAATTCACCTAAAACAAAATTTGATGAAATACATATTCATAAAGGATTACCATATATAACAGGCGAATCCCATTTATCAAATTGGCCGATTGTATTAACAAAAGAGGGTAATTATAAATGTTATTTAGAAACTAAGTGGGCACATCCATTTGAACAAACTCTTATGTCATACGCTTATCAAGAAACTGTTAAAGGTAACATTAAACCGGGATTATTATTATTAACACCAACTGAACACGACCGATTTGACCATTATGATGGTTCATTAAGAAAAGAAAGTTAATTTCATATTTTGAAGTATTTATAATAAAAACTTTAGATGGAATTTTTTATTAAAAAAAACGCAACCTTACCGGTATTAAAACTTCAGGTAGTAAAAGACGGTAGAAGTGATTATAATAATTTTATGGAATTATTAGAAACGTCTACCATATTTTTTTCTATGATTAATTCTGAGACAGGTATTCCAAAAATAACCTCAAGACCCGCCGGGTTTGTCTCAAAAACATTTGATGACCCAAATTCGCCCACAGAATATTATATTTACTACAAATTCACAAATACTGATACGAACACTGTTGGTAGATTTGAAGGTCAATTTTTAATTAAATCATTTGATGGTAATGTTATATTACCTGTCAGAGAAAAATTATACATATATGTTCAAGAGTCATTTATTGCCGAAGATTTAGAATATGATACTTGTTATACATCGGTATACCCCTGTTGTTTACCAAATTATGTACCACCACAACCACCACCATTTATTTATTTCAATTATGAATTAATTAAAGATAAAGATTTTATATCTAAAACAATTCCTGATAATAATTTAGGTGATGATATAATCCCAAATAACGATATTATAACGAGTATTATTCCTGATAATAATTTAGGTGACGATGCTATCCCAAATAATGACATAATATCAAATATTATTCCTGATAATAATCTTGGTGATGATGTTATACCAAATAATGATGTCATATCAAACAATATTCCGGACAATAATTTAGGTGATGATATAATCCCAAATAACGATATTACATCAAACATTGTACTTACACTTTCTTAAAGTGTCCGATATTTATAAATAAATAAAAAAACAAAAAAAAATAATTATGTCAATAGGTTTAAGAATTATCAGTAATAATTTAATAGGTAAAACCGCTTCTGTTACCTTTACTCCAGCATCTGGAGGAACACCACAAAATTTAGGTATTCAGACAATACCATTCAATAACATCAGTCAATATCCTTATGGTCGTTATGATATTAATGTTTTGGAATATAACTATCCTTACATTTTTAATGTGCCAGCACCGGCTCCATTACAATCAGGTTATACAACTACCGTTAGAAGTATTGCTAATCCGGGAGGTGGTTTAGCATTTTCATCGGCAACATTATCGGAATCTTGGGGTGAGTATACAAAAGGATTTATTGTTAGTCAAGGTTATTCCCCTAATGACATTATTTATGCTGAAGGTATATGTTCCGATGACGTTGATGGACCTGTATTTACAGGTGTTAACAATATTGGACAATTTCCAACTTCTATGAACACATTTCTTGGTCCGTTTATGTCAGGTGGTTTAGCAGGATTTCCATTTGTTGGAACTGTTGGGTTAGGTGCTTGGGCGAGTCACATTACAAGTGGAGGGACATTATTTATAACAAGTACACCTCATATTGGTGTAACAATAGATGGTCGTGCGGGAAGAATGTTAAGAAAAGGTAAACTAAATAGTGCAACAGATAATACTTGTGGTGCAGTTGCAGGAGCAATAGGTCAAGTATTAACAACTTGGAGTGCTACCACACCAACGTTTAGTTCTTATTCAGGTTCAGGAGATTATGAATTTTATAAGTTAGTTGATATCTTATGGCCATTTCGTGGTATTTTATCAGGATTCACTGGAAATACCGAGCAAATATATAATCAACAAATGATTTTTGGAACAAATAAAATTAAAGAAAACGCATTTAATTACTTAAAAGATAATTTAACAGGTGCAACAAATAGTGTGTTATCAGCAAGAACTTCTACTGATATATTTTTATCTAGTGGTCTTTTTATTAATACAGATTATGGATATGAATCATACGTTAATATTGACCAATTTTGGAAATATAGTCGGAATGGTGGTTGGGTTAACCTAACCTCACAATATGTTTCAGGATTACCTCTATAAATAATAAAGACCTTCGGGTCTTTTTTTTTTGTATTTGACTAAATGATATTATTCCAATATATTTATAGAAACAAGACAAACCTGACTTATGTCGGAGCCAATATGTCACTCTAAAAAATATATTATGGTAACACAAGAAGAAATTAAGGCATTCCTTGAAGGGAATGACCCCGAAGAGCACATAGTTGCTATTGAGTATGATTACGTAACTGACGCAATCTACAAAATCAAAGAAATCCCGGGTCAGGGAAAGATAATCAAAAAAGACACATTTACGGCATTTGCTTGGGTTGGGGATTTGAGAGGACTAAATTTTTATAGTTCATCCAAAGACCAACAAAAAGAGGCAATGAAAAAACACGGAATTATCATTGATAAATTAAGAACCGAAAACGAAGATGGAACCCCCAATGAAAGGTTAGAGAAGGGTCTCAAGTTTATGGTTAAATCAATGAAGGGATATCGTGCGTTAATTCAATTCTTTCGTGATGGTGGTGTTGACCCGTGGGGTGAAAAGACAAAAGGAAAATTAACAATACTACCACCGGTTGAGCAGTTTCTTATCTCAAGAGAAAAAAGATTATTCAAAGGGTATGAGGAATATAACGATATTACTCGACTCGGATTTGACTTGGAGACGACCGCTTTGGAACCAAAGGATGGTCGTATATTTATGATTGGAATTAAAACCAATAAAGGATATCAAAAAGTTATTGAATGTGCGACCGAAGACCAAGAACGAAGAGGTTTGGTTGAGTTCTTCAATATTATCGATGAACTTAAACCATCAATCATCGGTGGTTACAATTCAGCAAACTTTGACTGGTTTTGGATATTTGAGAGATGTAAAGCACTTAACTTAGACATTAAGAAGATTGCCAAATCACTAAACCCGGCAAGACCTATCTCCCAAAAAGATGGTATGTTAAAACTTGCTAATGAAGTAGAAAGATTCTCACAAACTCAACTGTGGGGTTATAATGTTATAGATATTATTCACTCAGTTCGTAGAGCACAGGCAATTAATTCAAGTATAAAATCAGCGGGTCTTAAATACATTACCCAATATATTAAAGCTGAGGCACCTGACCGGGTTTATATTGACCACTTAGAGATTGGTCCAATGTATGCTAAAAAAGAAGAGTATTGGTTAAATGTTGAGAATGGAAAATATAAGAAAGCGGATAATCCCTCATTTGATAATTTAGATACGAGATTCCCGGGAAAATACCTAAAGGTTACAGGCGATAATATTGTGGAGAGATATCTTGATGACGATTTAGAGGAAACGTTGACAGTGGATGATGAATTCAACCAAGGAACGTTTCTATTAGCATCTATGGTACCAACAACATATGAAAGAGTTTCTACTATGGGGACAGCAACTTTATGGAGAATGATTATGTTAGCTTGGTCATACAAGAATAATTTGGCCATCCCCGCTAAAGAAGAAAAAACCGACTTCGTAGGAGGACTTTCAAGACTACTTAAAGTGGGTTACTCTACCAACGTATTAAAACTTGATTACTCTTCCTTATATCCATCAATTCAGTTGGTTCACGACGTGTTCCCTGAATGTGATGTAATGGGTGGAATGAAAGGGATGTTAACTTACTTCCGTAACGCTCGTATTATGTATAAAAACTTGGCGTCGGAGTATAAATCAATTGATTCTAAAAAATCATTATCATACGATAGAAAACAATTACCATTAAAAATCTTCATCAACTCAATGTTTGGTGGTTTATCGGCTCCTCACGTTTATGAGTGGGGGGAAATGAACAGTGGTGAAAAAATCACCTGTACCGGAAGACAATATCTTCGTCAGATGCTTCATTTTTTTATAAAACGAGGTTATTCACCTTTAGTGTGTGATACTGATGGAATGAATTTTTCATTACCAGAGGGAGGAGTTGAACATAAAGTTTATATTGGTAAGGGTAAAAATTGGTTGGTTAAAGAGGGTAAGGAATATAAAGGTTATGATGCTGATGTTGCCGAGTTTAACGATTTATTTATGAAAGGTGAGATGGGATTAGATTGTGATGGAACTTGGGATTCTTGTATTAACTTGAGCAGAAAAAATTATGCCACGATGGAATCTAATGGTAAAATTAAATTAACCGGTAATTCAATTAAATCTAAAAAATTACCACTATATATTGAAGTGTTTTTAGATAAAGGTGTAAAGTTATTATTGGAAGGAAAAGGACAAGAATTTATTGAGTGGTATTTTGAATATCACCAAAGGATATACGACCAACAAATACCATTAAAACAAATTGCTCAAAGAGCGAGAGTTAAATTATCAGTTGAGGATTATAAAAAACGATGTAACACTAAAACAAAGGCGGGTTCTCTAATGAGTAAAATGGCTCATATGGAATTGGCAATAAAACACAATTTAAAGGTGTCGTTAGGTGATGTAATTAGTTATGTTAATAATGGTGAGAGAGCATCTCACGGGGACGTTCAAAAAGTGAATAAACCTAAAAAGGGGTGGTCTGAAAAACAAATAGAATTATATTTTTCATCATACGATTCTGCTCACTATAAAGAAAAGGAAAAGTTTTTATTGACAAATGGGTGGGAAAAATCTTGGTCTGACGATAATTGGGTTCGTTCTGATGCGGATAATAAAGAAGCAAACGTAGGTATCCCAACGGACGTTGCTTATAGATTAGCAAACGCTGATAATACTGACTCCACAATACAATTAAATTGTTATATGTTAGACCAAACGGAAATAGAAAATAATCCTGATTTAACCGGTGACTATAATGTTGCAAGAGCAATCTCAACATTCAATAAAAAAGTTGAACCGTTATTGATTGTTTTTAACAAGGAATTAAGAGAAAGTTTGTTAATCGCTAATCCGGAAGAAAGAGGATTTTTTACTAAAACTCAGTGTGAATTAGTTAGTGGGATACCAAATAATGATGCTGACCAAGATACTATTGAGGATTTATTAACCATAACTGATTTGGAGTTAAAATTTTGGAATAGAGTTGGTATTAGTCCAAATTATATTTATGACTTAGCAGAAGAAGGTTGGGAAGAACATATTGATTTAGTTAAATAATAGTTAAAATAATATTTTTACATAAAAAACAGATATTTATAGATATGGGAAGACCAACTAAAGATTATAACGATAAAAAAATAAACATTAGCATTAGTTTAGAAAAAGAAATATATTATCGGATGAAAAATGATGGTGAAAAACCTTCCCGTATTATTGAAAAATTGTTAAAAGAATATTATGGAAATAAAAATTTGTAATAAATGTGGTGAAGAAAAACTCCTTTGTGAGTTTAATGTCTATAATAAACTTAAAGGTTATCGTATTAATACTTGTAGATTATGTAAAAGTGAATATCTTAAAGAGTATAATAGAAACACATCAGAAATTAGATATAAAGTTAAAAAAGAATATCGTATTAAAAATTCAAAATTAGTTAAAGAACAAAAGAAAAACTATTACGAGAACAATAAAGAAAAAATAAGGGAATATAAACGTAAATGGGAAACAGATAAACGTAAAAACAATTTATTATTTAAAATTAAACAATTGGTTAGAAGTAGAATTTATAAATTTATAATATCAACCAATGGTAAAATATCAAAAAATAATAAAACATTTGATATGATTGGTTGTACACCTGAATTTCTTAAAAAGTATTTAGAACAAAAATTTACAGAGGGAATGAGCTGGAATTTAATGGGTGAACATATCCATATAGACCACATAACACCTTTGTCATCTGCTAACACTGAGGAAGACCTATATAAACTTTGTCATTATACAAATCTTCAACCATTATGGGCTGAAGATAATTTAAAAAAGGGAAGTAAAATATTATAAACAAAAAAGGTGTCGTATTCGACACCTTTTTTTTTATTCTAATTTTAATCCATCGGATGATATTATATACCAGTTCTCATCCACTTTAAAAAACTCAACACAAGCACCTTTATCTATTAAAATTTCATCATATTGTTCATCAATTTGACCCATCATCGGTAAAATTAATACTTTTGTTAATGTTTTGATTACAATATGTTCAGTTGTATTTTGGTCTAAAAGTATTTTACAATAATCAACATCTTTAACCAAAATAAATTCTTCCCCATTTGTTCTATGTTCCGGAATTACAATTGTTTTAATAGGTTGTTGTATTGGTAAATTGGACATTGAACCAAATAATTTTTTCCCTGTCTTTGTTCTTGTTATAAATGTCATATAAATTAAATTACGTATATTTGTCGTGGCATTGCTCTGAACTTTAATTGTTTGTTTAAGTTCTCTGCGATTAACGCCTCTCGTTCCATTACTTTTTCAGGTTTTAACCGTGTTAATCTACCTTCAGTACCGATTAATTCTTCAATTAATTTTGTCTTTTCATCTTTGGCTTCAGTAGCTAATGATTGATAGTCCATAATTAATTCACTATCGGGTGTCTTGATATTACCACTAAATTTACCTCGAACTCTTGATAATGTTTCCTTCACATATGCGGTAAACCAACGACGAATCCAAACTTGTGCCGGATTATTTAAATCTGTCCAATCAATACCTTCCAAAGGAACATCAGATGGTAATTTAATAATATCCGGATTTGACTTTAAACATTTGTCTCTATCTGCTGGACCTACATCATAATACCAATACCAAACTTTACCCCTCTTCATTGTTGCGTTTCCGAAGTCAAATTTACCACCCGGAACTTGCATTAAATGTAATGCCTTTTTACCTTCAGGTAAAGCTGTAATTCTATAAGTTAAATCTCCTGCGATAATCCTTCTTTGGATATTATTTTCTTGCATTCTTAATAACATATCAAAAGCGGGCATCATAAACATCGAACCTGACATACCCATCTGAGCAAACCCTCCAGGTCCACCAATACCACCGGCACCTAACGAACCAAAAGTCCAAGGGTCTAATAACATACTATTAAGTTCTGCGGGTGTATACCACATAACTTCATTTATTTCTCTGTTTGCAGGGATTTCATAAATTTGTTGATGTGGGACTAAGTCAACGTAATCTTTTTTAAGTTCCCAATCTCCACCTGCTTGTAATCCAACAATTTTTGAATAAGCGTAAGTATACCTTGTTTCATAATCTAAACTTTTAGTTATGAATGCTCTCGATAATGATTGTGTATCTAAATTAAGGTTGTATAGGGATGTCCATTGGGATTCAATTAACCAATCTTGAACATATTGGGAATAATCACTAATTGATAATTCCATTAAACTATCCATCATTTCGTCTTCAATCTCAATTGAACGAAGTGGGGCACCCAATAAGTGTTTGATTCTTGTGTAAAGTTGGGTTCTTTCCGGTTCTGCAATTCCAGCCATATAGATTTGTTTTTCTATATAAATATCAACTAAGAGTATAAATTAAATTTTCTTCGGGAAAAACAAAATTACCATCAATAATTTTACAATTTTTATTTTTAAAAATTAGAATTTCTTTGTTGTTTTTGGAAAATATTAACCAATCGGTGTTATAACGTTTAACATTACCTGACCCCATAATAATTGTGTTACCATCTTCTGTTTTGGTATTTGTGAATGGTTTAATTTGAGCGGTTTTTTTCTCATCATCAATAATTATTTTACAATCAATTCCCCCAATCATATCTTCACTACTACCAAGTTTTCCAACGGATGTCACATTATTTTTACCAAATTGTTTTTTAAGGATTTCAACTGTGTCGTCTTCTCTTTTTTGACCCCAAGCGTGGGTTCGACCTAAAACCATCATAAGAGATTGAAATGTTGAGGAGTCGGGGTTAAAAATTCTGTCTTTATATTCATCAATAACATTAACAAAACGTTTGACTTGATTTAATTGTTCAAATAAGTTTGATTCTTGGAATGTAATTGGGGTTTGTTTTTTAGATGCGAGAACTTTATTTACATCTCTAAGTAACACACAAAAACAATTATAGTTTGTGTTTAATTTATTTATCACTGAACGTCCTTCTTGTTCTAAGTCATATATTCCGGACATCTCACCTTCACCATATTCACCTTTTGCGTAATAGTTGTTGGGGAACACTTCTTTTAATATATGGTTAATTGCGTTTTTAAAAATTTCTTTTACCCTTGGGTTTGTGTTGAATACTTGTCTAATTTCTTCAATTTTGGACGGGGAACATTTTTCGGCTTTGGATTCAGATAATACTAATGTTACTTTTTTATCCATTTCATTTTCGTTAATTTTTTCAATTAATTGATTAACTTTGTTTTCTGTATTTTTCATATAGGCTTGTGTTTATAATAAATATATAAACAACCAAATTAACCCCGGTTGTTTATTTTATTCATAATGTTTGCAATAAAATCTCCTTTATCTTCTAAATCATCTCCCATTACGGTATTAATATTTTTTTTCTTTTCATTTACCATATCATAAATTATCGCCTCAATTGAGTTATCAAAAATAGGATAATAAATTGACACTGAATTTTTTTGTCCGTATCTATATGCTCTGTCTTCCGCCTGAAGTAAATGTCCCGGAACAAAAGATAAATCATTCATAATAACGGCTTCAGCTGATGTTAATGTAATACCAACGCCCGCCGCGAGTAAATTCCCAACGAATACTTTAATCTTTTCATTATCCTGAAATTGGTCAACAGCATATTGTCGTTGAGGTTTTGATGTTGAACCATCCAATCTCACGGCTTGTTTCCCAAAATGGTCGGCAATTCTGTTTAATGTTTCAGTAAAGTTGGTAAAGATAATAACTTTTTTGTCTTGTTCCAAAATATTCTCAGCTAATTCTATAGTATCTTTAATTTTTTCTTCGGCAATCACTTGACGAACCTTCATTAATTTACTAAACTGAACCGTTAAAGATGTTGATTCATCAGGGTTCTTATTATACCAATCATAATATTCACCCATCAATCCTTCATAAAGTTTTGACTTTAATCTCAGATAAACAGGTGTGATAATTTTTTCAGGTAAATCTAAAACATCCGTTTTCAATCTTCTTAAAACTTGTCGGGATGTTCGGTCTCTCAACTCTTCCAAGTTTGATGCTCCGGTTACGTTCCAAATCTTTCTTTTTCCTGCGGTAAATTGATAACCTTGACAGTATCTAATTGCATAGGCCATCCAATTATTACTTACCGGACTTTCAACCAACGATAATAAGTTAAAATAATTCATTGGACGGTTAGTCATTGGTGTTCCGGTTAATAACCATACTCTCTCACATTTTTTAGAGAAACTATTAACAAGTTTAGTTCTTGCGGCTTGTCCATTACTAACATAATGAGCTTCATCCAATATAATTAAATCAAAATTTCCTTGTGTGATTAGAGAATTTTCCTTATCTTTGAGGTTGTAAAAGTTTTTAAGAATGTCGTAATTAACAATCACAAAATCGTGTTCTATTGAAAAATTCTTACCTTCAGAAATATACACACTTCTATCAGTATAGTTTTCTATCTCTCTTTGCCAGTTAATCTTTAGAGATGCCGGACAAACAATTAATATTTTCTTCGCTCCGGTTTCTAAAGCAGCAATTATTGTTGCGGTCGTCTTACCCAATCCCATATCATCAGCAAGTATAAATCTTTTGGAACCGGCTAATTTCTCAATCGCCTCTTTTTGGTGGTCTAATGGTGGTCGGTGTGAATATTTTTCGTAATCAACTTTGACATTTTTGATTGTATGTGTTTTAATCAAAGCACCTTTTGGTAACCAAAATTCGTGGATGGTCTCACCCTCTAAAATTTTACCCCAAACGTGGTAAGATTTTTCTTTCTCAACCAACAATTTTTCAACCCACACCTGTTCGGGAATTTTAATCAATAATTTTTCATCAGCAATTTTTTTGGCAAAGTAGGGGTCTAAATCAACCCATCTTTTGGCTACCTTCGGTGTTACTTCATAATAATTTATAATGTAATCACACTGAGCTCTTGTGGGAAAAAATCTTTTGTTAGTTTCCTTTTGGTATTTTAATTTTAGGATGTAGTTATTAGCTCCCTGATAAGTTTCAAGGAGAGATATTGCACGTTGTTCTATTGTTAAATTAGAATTTTCAGATGTATTGTTTTCCAAATTTAATCTTTTTATAGAAATATAACACATTTCTCAATATTTATCAATATGAATAATAAACCAATAAATTTTGATAGAGATAATAAACTAATTAAAAGGTACTTAAACCTTTCAAAACCTAATGGTGTGTCGGATATTGAGTTTGAATTAGAACCTACGGGTGATAAAGGAGAATATTATATGAAAATAGAATACCTTGTTCCTGATAATAGTGAATTATTAAAAGTAAATCCGTTTGCTATTCATAGAGATTCACGATATCATTGGAACCATCATATAACAAAAGACATTTATAATTTTTTTGGGTTAAAAGTAATTATTGGTAATTCAGGAATAAGAAACGAAAAATTTAATTATGGAAAATAGAGTGCCAATTACAAGGTTGGGAAAATTTTTTGGGGCAGAAGATTTTAATTTAGAGTTATCGTTTGGACAAGAATGGTTACACGGAGATATGAACTTTACATTAGTTCTATATCGTGTTGACAGGTATAAAACTAAGACGGACGATGTCTATGGTGAGACGGTATCTGACGGTATTAAATTTTTACCACCAGTTGAATTTAAAGGGTATGTTCAAATTATGGCACCTGAGAACAAATATTTAGGTAATTCAAAAATTGACCAAATGGAACCGGGTAATATGAAAGTTTCTGTTTATCAAAGAGATTTGGATGAATTGGAGGTTGATATTAGTTATGGTGATTACATCGGATACTATGAAACAGAAGATAAAGTGAGATACTATACGGTTAATAACGATGGAAGGGTAACTTCTGACAACAAACATACTTTAGGCGGATACAAACCATTTTATAGAACTATTATGGCATCACCGGTTACAAATAACGAATTTAGAGGTCTATAATGAAAGTATTAATAACAGAAAATAAGTTATTTGATTCAATATATTCATATATTGATGGAGATTTTAATAAAGACGATATTCATTGGACTTATGGAACATCTATGGAAGAATGGGGGGATAATTTTGAAGATGAAAATTATTTAATTTTTTATAATGGAGATTGGGAAGGTGAAGAAGATAGTGATGTTGTTTTTATGTATTTTGATGAGGAATATTATAGTGACGCACCTTCGGCTCAACCACATAAAGACAAGGCACCAACATTAGAAGTTATGGAAGAATATGGAAAACATTTAGACACTATGTTTGGTAATTATTGGAAGGGACCAATGAAAAAATGGTTTCAAGATAATTTTAATTTACCCGTTAAAACGGTAACAACATATTATTAATTATGAAAATATTAATTAAAGAAAACCAATATAAGAAACTATTAGAAACTGTTACCAATAATGATGAAAAAAAACATATTGGTGACAAAGTTATGGTTTATTATAACTTACATAAACATACCTTTTCAATAAGGTCAAATAATAAGATAATTCTCCACGCCGACTATGTTAAACTAGTTGATGTCGAATTTAGAGTTAGACCGGGTGGTAGAGAAAGGGTTATAAAAGATAAACAAAAAAACGTGCATTCATTTGTTATTGGGGTTTTAGTTGATTATTGTAGTTACCCTTGTGAAGATATGCCAAGAGAACCTAATAACAATATTGTAACATATAACCCATATAAGTATAATTCATTTGTTATGAAAGATACTGAAGAACCAGTATATCAAGCAAGTGTAGTAAAAATGATAAATTCAGGAGACAAAATATTTATAACAAAACAATAAAATGGGTTTACCAAGTAAAATAAAGAAAAACATACCACTAACGGAATCCAAAACTCTTTTATCGAGAAGACACGAACTTTTGGATAAAATTAATAAAGATGGAACTTACCTTCCAAAATCTTTATTACATGCCGACTTAGATAGAGGTTTCTTAGATTTTGTTAGAGATGATTTAAAAGTTGTTGTTGAAGGTAAAACAATCCCAACGGTTGATATTATTATTACAACACAAAATTGGACTCAGTTTACCGAAACTTGGAACTTTCAAAATATTGATAAAAACACAGAACCACCTTTCATTACAACAATTAGAATCCCGGAGGTTAAATTTGGAACTAATCCCGCTGTTTTATATAACATCCCAAATCGAAGACAATATTTTTATGCTCAGGTTCCTACCTTTGACGGTCAACGAAACGGTATGGATGTTTATACAATACCTCAACCGGTTCCGGTGGATATTACTTATTCTGTTAAAATTATTTGTAATAGAATGAGAGAGTTAAATAAACTTAATCAGGTTATACTAGAAAAATTTGCATCAAGACAAGCATATGCAGTAATCAAAGGTCATTACATTCCAATTGTTATGGGTAATATAACTGATGAATCTGTTGTTGATGTAGAGAAAAGAAAATATTACATACAGAGTTACGAATTTACAATGTTAGGGTTTTTAATTGATGAAGATGAGTTTGAAGTTTCTCCGGCAATTACAAGAGTATTACAAGTTGTTGAATTTGATAAAAAAACAACCAAAAGAGGGAAACGACAAAAAGAGGAACCCGGAGTTGGTAGTCAAGCGTTATTTTTAGTTGGTAATAATACGTTAACTCAATTATTTAATTATATTGTTGATATTAAAATTGGTAAAACAATAAATATTGATTCGTTTGATGTTTATATCAACGATGACTACTATGGTTCAGATTTAGAGTTGATACAAATTAACTCTGGAGATGTATTGAGGTTAAATGTTGTTAAGAAAGACAACTCATTAGAATCAATAATTCAATTTATTGATAAGATACTTTAATCTTCCCCATATATATCTTTTGTTGGTTTACATTTCTCAATTATTAACCTTTCTAAGAACCTATACATTTTAATACCCTTCTTTTCACAGTAGGTTTTAAGAATTTCGTGTGTCTCCACTGATATCTTTAAATTTTTAATCTTTTTGATGTCTTTATCCATAAGTAGAAAAAAGGCAGAAAATAATCTCCCTAAAATATAAATAGTTGCTACGAAGTAAAGTATTTTGATTTTTTTTTAATATTTATATATAAATAAAATTATAAACAAAACAAACTAATGGCAACAAACAGCAAAGTATTCGTATCTCCCGGGGTATATACTTCCGAAGTTGATTTAAGTTTCGTAGCACAGAGTGTGGGAGTTACCACATTAGGTATCGTAGGTGAGACACAAAAAGGTCCAGCTTTTGAACCAATCTTTATACGAAATTTTGATGAATTTACTAACTTCTTTGGGGGAACATCACCTGAAAAGTTTATTAATACACAAATACCGAAGTATGAAGCTTCGTATATCGCAAAATCTTATTTACAACAATCTAATCAGTTATTTGTTACAAGAGTTTTGGGATTGTCAGGATATGACGCAGGACCATCTTGGTCAATTAAAACAGTAGCAAACGTTGATAAATCAACAGTTGGTTTCCAATGTTCAGCTACAACTTATGA
>Ga0209499_1000934_pt1 | contig 21247 bp, 27 predicted proteins | sample C_130208_EF_Meta_FD_187306 | JGI IMG/M metagenome (GOLD analysis project Ga0209499, IMG submission 187306) | Freshwater microbial communities from Lake Croche, Canada to study carbon cycling - C_130208_EF_MetaG (SPAdes) (version 2) | ecosystem: Environmental > Aquatic > Freshwater > Lake... | reverse complement strand
TAATTGAACAGACAAAAGATACTCTTTCCAAAATGGCAAGAGAAGAGGCTGAAAAGTATGGAGCAAAAAGTTTTGAATATAAAGGAATTAAGATTGAACTTGCAGAAGTTGGTACAAAGTACGATTATAGCCAATGTAATGACTTTGTATTAGCCAAAGTAAGCGAAGAGTTATCAAAGCTAAATGAATCAAAAAAACAGCGTGAAACATTCTTAAAATCATTAAAAGACCCTATTAGTTTAGTGGATGAAGAAAGTGGCGATATTATCCAGGTATTACCACCAATTAAATCAAGTACATCAAGTTTAAAGATTACTATCTAATGGCATCAATAATGAAACTAACCCTTGCAGCTTGTTTGGAAAGCTACCGACCACGAAAGGATAAATCATTCACATTAACATTCTCAACATCTGAACTACGAGAGTATGAAATAATTACTATCAATCAATTAATGAGTAAAATAGGAGCATTACATTTTACTGAAAGCGATAAAATTGAAGATGAAGACTTGGCTAAAATGGATGTAATTGACAAGGAAATCAACAATAAAAGTCAAAGTACAAGATTAAGAAACACTCTTTATATTTTACACCAACAAAATGGCGGGAATTCAGCAACATTCAAAGAATTTTACACGAATGAAACTGAAAAGATTATCAATCATTATAAGTCTAAATTAGGTTAATGGCTAAGTGTTCATTCTGCAAAAAACAATTCACTCAATTCAATAGCTTAAACAAGGTATGCAGTATCAAGTGTGCTATTGAGTTGGGTAAATTGAAGCCTGCAAAAGTCAATTATAAGAGGGTTAATTCGCAGCTAAAAAGTGAAGCAAAAGAGAAACTTGAAACATACAGCCAAAAGGTAAACAAGGCAAAAGTAATCTTTCAAAAATGGATCAGAGAAAGGGATAAGAACGAACCTTGTATATCATGTGGTACTTTAACAGCAAACGAATGGCACGCTTCACATTTTAAAAAAGCAGAAATCTATAGCGGTGTTATATTCAATGAAATTAACGTTTGGCGTAGTTGCAAAAAGTGCAATGTCTTTCTTAATGGTAACGAATTAAACTATCGTGAAAGACTTGTAAAAAAAATAGGACTTGATCAGGTTATTGCACTTGAAGACTTAGCTAATGAAACACGCACAAAGAAATGGACAATAGAAGAATTACAAACAATTAATACCAAATACAAAATAAAATGAAAAAACCAAAAACACAAATCGAAGCAATCATCTGCTATATGATAGCAGGTAACAGCATCACATCAATTCAAGCAACGCAAAAGCAATTTGGCTATTGCACCAAGTTACCTCAAAGAATTGCTGACATCATCGCACTGGGATTCTCAATCAAAAAAGAAAGAGTTACTAAGTTGTCAATATTTGGCAATAGTTGCTCATTCATTGAGTATTCTTTGGACTTCAAGAAGACATCTAAAAAGCTAATCAATAGTTACCAATGATAGCCAAGATAATCATAACTATAACAGTATGGGAATTATTTGTGAAGAAATATCTCTTAAAATTATTCCATTATTTCATTAAGTAGTAGTTATATTTGCATTGTAGTTCGGTCTCACGTTATAGAACTTAAACTTATTAAATAGCCTATTTATTTGACTTTGGAAGTGAGACCCCAAATGATGATTTATAGGCTTTTTTATTTATGAGCAAACTTAGAAGCATAAACACAGTAATTTGGAGTGATACTTGGTTTGAAACATTAGCAGTAGGGCAAAAATTATTATTCATTTATTTAATTACAAATGAAAAAACTAATATGCTTGGAGTCTATGAAGTTTCAACACGCAAAATCTCATTTGAAACTGGACTTAAAGAAATTGAAATCGAAAAATATTTACTTGACTTTGAGAAATCAAATAAAATAAAATACAAAGAACATCGAGTTATTATGCTTAATTTCTTAAAACATCAAAATTACAATTTTAATATGATGAAATCTGCAATAGACATTTATAATGATTTGCCATCCTCGTTAAAGATTGAAAACATTAATAAGATTGAAAGGGATAAGGAAGGGTTTGAAACCCTTTGCAAAGGGTTCGGAATGGTTCGGAAAGTAGAAGTAGAAATAGAAGAAGAAATAGAAGATGAAACTGAAGAAGAAAATGAAAGTGAATTAATTTTAACACATCCACTTCAAAATTATATTGTTAGTACTTTAAAAAATGTTTCAAAATTATCAAACCAATTAACTTATGATGAATGCGTAAAACTAATGTCAAGTTATGATAAGGAAAAAATAGGCAATATATTGTTGCAGATGGAAAATAAAAAGGATTTGACTAAGAAATACACATCAGTATATTTGACTGCTTCAAGTTGGCTTAAAAGAGATTTTAGAAACAAAGTACAAAATTTGTCCAATGGTCAACCAAGCAAAATGGAATCAATGGTTAATTCAGCTAAAGAGGCTCTTAATATGATTTATGATGAAAATTAGAGCGTTTGATTTTCAGTAAGTTATAAAATATATTTAATAAATATTTTAAATAGTTTGCAAATTCAAAAATATTTCGTAATTTTGTAAACGAAATCAAAAAGCAAATAAAATGGGACACAGAATTAACGAAAAAAATATAGGTAACAGCACTTTAGAAGCTGCACCAAAAAAACGTAGCCAAAAACTAACTACTGATGAAATAGAAACCATTGCAACAATACTTTCTAAAGTTTATGATGCAATGGAAGAAGATCAAATCACAGGCACTTATACAGATGGAGGTAGAATTACATTATCACTAACTGGCGAACAAATGTATGATTTGTTTGAAGCAAAAAGAAAACTTAATGGCTAAACTTTGAGGCAGTAAAAATGGGTTTTTAAATCACATAAAAATGTGGTTAGAAGAGGGTTTGAGTAAACCAGAATTACTTACTGAATACACAAAGGCAGCAATAAAAAATATCGAGGATGAAATCAAAAAAAGAGGTAAAAAAACAAGGGGGTAAAAGAATTGGCGCAGGTCGGACACCTAAATTTAGTGAAGAAACAACTACTTTATCTTGTCGTGTCCCAATTTCTAAAAAAACAGAACTAACCGAATATGTCAATGCTAAACTTTCGGAGTGGTCAAAAGAGGCTCTTAATATGATACACGATGAACAATAAAATATTCATTATGGCTAAAAAATAATTAAAAGCATAGTATAATAGACAATGAAAACTAAAACTAAAAAACAAAAATGAAAACAAACGACAACCACTACTTAATTGCACTCAAATCAAAACTAATAGTTGATATGCAGCAACAAGAACTTAAAGACCGAGTAATAAAAGTACTTGCAAAGACCTACATTGATTGCGGAAAGGTAATCGAATCTAAGGAACTAATCAGCCTATCAAATGGAGTTATAAATGAGATTAAGCGATATTTTATTAATTTAAAGATTGATGAATTAGATTTATGCTTTCAAAATGGAGTCCGAAAAGTTTATGGCGAATACTTTGGTTTAAACATCGTAACCTTTCACCAATGGATTAAGTCTTTTATGGCTGAAGAAAAGCGATTAGAAGCTATTAAAATACGTTCTACACCAAGAATTGAACCTATTAAGGAATATACCGAAGAAGATAAGTTAAGAATTAGGGATGAATTTATGAGTTATGCAAAGTCTCTTTATTTAAAAACTGGTCATTTTGGACTTTATGAACCAAGCATAGGTGACATATACAAGATTTTAGTTGATACGAATGAGGTAAGTAATATCGAGTTTAACGCAAATATGCAGGAGGCTTATGAGTATGTATTAGAAGACTTAGAAATGCAAACTAAAACAAATGACATTTTATTAAGGCGAAAGTTAAGGGCAAAGATTGAAACGCTCACAATGGAATCAAAAGAAGTAATTAACATGGCTAAACAAATAACAATAGAAGACTTATGGAATCAGTAAAAGAAACAGCAGTTGATTGGATAGCAGAAAAATACAACTATGTAACTTGGATGCGAAATCGTGATGAAATATCAGCAGGAATGGCTGATGAATGGCGTAAACATTATTTAGAACAAGCTAAAGAAATGGAAAAGAAGCAGATAATAAACGCACACGAAGAAGGCTTTTATAGCCCTCCTTTTAGAATGAGCAGAGATATAGAAGCAGAAAACTACTACAACGAAACATACGGAGGTAACAAATGACACCAAAAGAAAAAGCAGATGAATTATTTAGAAAAATGTACCAAACACATTCTGTTTCTCCAAGTGATATAACTAAGTATTTTGCTAAACAATGTGCATTAATAGCAGTTGATGAGATTTGGAATGAACTTGAAAGTGAACGAGTATTTGAAAAGTATGATTATTGGCTACAAGTAAAAAAAGAAATTGAAAAATTATAACTAACTTTGCCTCAATGGAAAGAGAAGACGAATTATTTGCACTACTAAATCCTGATGAATGAAACCCGATAGGCTGCATTTGGTTGATGTTATTGTAAGCGACAAGTCATTCAAAGAAATGTGCTATAAGATTAATATTCATTATGCTGAAGACATCTACCAAGAAACTATCTGCGAAATTCTAACTATATCAGATGAACGACTGCCTGACCTTAACTATTTAAAGTTTTGGTTTTACCGAGTAGCCTTCAACGTAATGACAAGAAATGGAAAGTTAGGTAAGATAGTTCTAAGGGAGTTAATCGAGTTCGACATCTATACACCAAGTGAACTAAGCAAAGAAATAATGACTAAGGAAGCAGAGCAGTTTATGCTTTCCTTAAATGAATTTGAAAATCGAATCATATTATTATATAATCAGTTCGGGGATATGAAGAAAGTCCAGAGGCTAACAGGCATTAGTTATTCAGCATTGAGGGCAGTCAAAGAAAAAATTAAACAAAAAGCTAAACAGATATGATTAAACTACTAATAGTTATACCAAGTTACCCAAAGATTAGCGGAGTTGATTACCATAGGTTATGGATGCCACATAACGTGATGTCAGACCTTTTTAAAGATGAGATTGAGATAAGTCTAATAAATGAAGTAGACAGCGCCACAAATGAGTTCTTAAAAGACTTTGACTTGGTTGTGATGAATAGGTTTGTTTCAAAGACAAACGAACCGCAGGCACTAATTGATAAACTAAAAAGAGTTGGACTTCCTTATGTGATTGACTTGGATGACGATTATATATTACCAAAGAATCATATCTTATACTATGCAGCAAAGGATGGCAACCATACCGAACAAATTAGTTTAGCAGTAAAGAACGCAACCGCCTGCACAACTACTCACGAACTATTAGCAAATACACTCACTAAGAAATTAGGGCAAAAGAATATTTATATCGTACCAAATGGAATATACCCTGATGGACATTTTGCATTAAAAGAACCGCAATTTAATGGTAAATTAAACTTTGGTTGGAGTGGGTCAATCACGCACTTAGAAGATGTAATTTTAATGCACGATGGTTTATATTCTCTTTATACCGCAGATGACTATAAAGATAAGTTTAGGGTTGTATATGGTGGATTTGCAAGTCAATCAGATACAAGTCAAGCGATTTTAAGTGTATTGAGTGCAAGGGGTAAGGCAAATGAATCTCAATTTGGAATCTTTAAAGAAACTGGAGTAAAGGAATATGGAAACTTTTATGACTTGATAAACGTATCACTCATACCACTTCGCAATAATCGTTTTAATAATAACAAGTCAAACTTAAAACTATTAGAATCGGGATTTAAGATGAAAGCAGTAATATGCAGCGATGTTTATCCTTATTCGCCCGACTTAAAGCATGGGGTAAATTGTCTAAAAGTAAAACATAAGAACGATTGGTATAAGTACATGACTAAGCTAATAGACAATCCGAACTTAGTCGAAGATTTGAGGGCGCAATTATATATTGATGTTCAACGATACCACATGACCAACGTAGTAACAGAACGCTTTGAAGCATACAAACAAATATTAAATAAATAATATGATAGCACTTTTGGGATTACCTTTTTTATGGATTAGTTTCTTTACCGCAGGTAGTTTACCTACTTGGTTAGACTTCAAACCATTTAACTGCATTGTATGCCTTTCTTTTTGGAGTACATTATTTGGAGTACTTTTATTTATATTTGTACCGATAACGCAACCTTTTCTTATTGGATTAGGTTATGGTGGATTTGCAAGCTACTTATCTATATTGATGAAACGACTTTTAATTAAATTATACTGATGAAAACCTTTGACGAAATTTACAGTGAGATAATTTTTAAGGATGAGAAGATTCGTTTTTCACTTCGTGAACTTCTGCACGTATTTCAAACCGAGAATAGTTGGATAGGTCAAACTAACCAACTGCTTCAGTTAAAAGAATTTCAACACGAATTAACAGGAATAAGACCAGGTGGATGTTCGGGGTGTAACATCGAAGTATTGATGAACATGATTAGGTGGGTGAATAAGTATGAATCAGATAAGGCAGCGCAAGAAATAAAAGCAAAGAAAAAAAAATGATAAGCGATAAAGAATTTTTAGAAGAAGAATTGAAAATGGGAATTGACCCATTCAATCAAGACTTCATTAACCTATGCAACGCAACCGCAAACGCAATAGAACAAGAAATAACATTTAAAAATGTATTGGATTATGGTGCAGGTGTAGGGGCTTATGCTGATGCTTTCCATAAGAAAGGTTATGAGGTGTCAGCCTTTGAATATTTTGAGGCACACCGCAACTATTTAGCGGATAAAATGCCACATATCAAAGTAGTACCCAAACCGATTACAACTGATTTAATGCTATTTATTGAGGTTTCTGAACACATGACCGATAAACAGATTACAGCACTATTGAAAAAGATTAAACCTATTCATATTCTATTTAGTTCAACACCTAATACAACCGATTGGGATGGGGATTGGGGACACATCAACATAAAGACACATGATGAATGGAACGCCACCTTTGAGAAATTAGGCTATGAATTTATAAAAGACCTAACATTGCCAACAACTTGGAGTAAATTATACAAACTGAAATAAAATGGGAAAGAGTAAATACATTGAAACACCCGAAAAGATGTGGGAATACTTTGAAGCATATCGCCAAAAAGTAAAAAGCAACCCTATTTTAGTTCAAGACTTTGTCGGTAAGGATGGGGATGAGGTAAACAGAAAGAAAGAAAGACCATTGACATTGGAAGGTTTTGAAGTATGGTGCTTTGAAAACAATATTATAAGCGATTTAAGCGACTATTTTGAAAATAAGCAAGAAAGATACACAGACTATGTCCCTATCTGTCGCACGATACGCAAAATGATTAGAAACGACCAGATTGAAGGCGGTATGAGTGGAATCTACAATCCAAGCATAACACAGCGTTTAAATGGTTTGACTGATAAGAGTGAAGTAAGGCATATTGAGCAGCCACTTTTTCCAGATAATTAATTTATCAACAAGGTAGTATAACCTACTTATAAAACCTATATTTGTATTATGGAAATATGGCAAAATATTGAAGGTTTTGAAGGTTTATATAAAGTAAGCACAAAAGGTATAGTTATTAGTTTAGGGAAAGGTAAATCAACTAATCCTGATAAATGTAAACAAAGAGTAATAAAACCAAGAATAAAAAACAATGGTTATATGCAAGTTAAAATATCTAAAGAAGGTAAAAGGTCTCATTTATTGTTGCATAGAGTTGTTGCAAAAACATTTATTTTAAATATTGATAACAAACCAGAAGTTAATCATATTGATGGAGATAAGCAAAATAACGACATCAGTAATTTAGAATGGGTTACATCAAGTGAAAATCAAAAACACGCATTTAGAATAGGAAAACAAAAAGCTATTAAAGATATTCATAATAAACAATCAATTAAAATCACACAACTTGATTTAAATGGGAATATAATTAAAGTATGGAATAGTATAAACCAAGTTAAAAGAGAAATAGGATTTAATACATTTGGAATTATAAAATGCTGCCAAAAACAAAAAAGATATAATACAGCATACGGTTATAAATGGGAATATGTTTAAAAGAACAACAGCTATAAATAGATTATTGAAGTTAACTGCCCGAAAGAAAATCATTCAGGGTGGGACTTCCTAACATCCCCTTATGAGTAATTGTAAGGGGGACTAATCAGCAGGCAAAACATTTGGAATACTTCCTATCTTAATTGACAGGGCAAGCAAAACACCACATCTTGAAATATCAGTAGTTTCAGAAACCATCCCACATCTTCGCAGGGGGGCAATGAAAGACTTTTTAAAAATAATGGAGTGGACAGGTCGTTATTCAGATTTGAATTGGAATCGCTCACTACTTACCTATCGTTTTGCAAATGGTTCATACATCGAGTTCTTTTCAGCCGAAATGGAAAGTAAGTTAAGAGGTGCAAGAAGAAACATCCTATACATTAATGAAGCGAATAACATAACATTTGAATCATATCACCAATTAGCAGTCCGAACAAGTGGCGAGATATGGTTAGACTTTAACCCTACCAATGAATTTTGGGCGCATACCGAATTGATGAATGATGAAGATACTGAACACATTATATTGACTTATAAAGATAATGAAGCACTACCCGAAACAATTATACACGATATTGAAGCAGCCGAACTAAAAGCTAAAACCTCAACTTATTGGGCGAATTGGTGGCAAGTATATGGACTTGGGCAAGTCGGAAGCCTGCAAGATGTTATTTTTGACCAATGGAAACAGATTGACACCATCCCAGAGAAAGCCGACTTAGTAGGTCATGGAATGGACTTTGGTTTCACGAATGACCCAAGCACACTTGTAGCGATATATAAGTATGAAGGCAAACTAATCATTGATGAATTACTCTATCGAACTAATATGACAAATAATGACTTAGGTAACTTTCTTAAATCAATTCAATTTGGGCGCAAGGAGTTGATTTGTGATAGTGCAGAGCCTAAATCAATAGAAGAACTAAGGCTACAAGGTTTCAATGTCAGACCTGCGGTTAAAGGTGCAGATAGTATCAAGATAGGAATTGACATATTAAAGAGATATGAGATACAAGTTACAAAGAACTCAACTAATCTAATCAAAGAGTTAAGGGGCTACACATGGGAGAAAGATAATGAGGGCAAACTAACAGGCAAACCAATAGATAGTCTAAACCATTGCGTTGACCCTATGAGATATGTAGCACTCTTAAAATTAAATAACCGACCAAGTGGCAAATATTCAACAATTTCAATTTAAACTTATATTTATACATGATGATAGGCAATTACAACCAGTTAACGATTAAGCAGTTTTTAAAAATCAAACTAATTAGCGAACTCGAACAAGACCCTTTGCATAGAAAGGTTTTGATATTGAGTGAAATTAGTGGAGTTTCAGTTGATGAAATCGAAAGTATGCCAATAGGCGATATGATTGATGCACTTAAAGGACTTGATAAGATTGAGAACCTGCAAGCGGATGAAAAGATTAAGTTAAAATTCAAAGTAGGTGGCAGAAAGTTTATCGTTAAGTGGAAAGAACAAGAATTGACAAGTGAGCAATTTATTGATGTTAGTCATTTTTGCAAAGAGCCTGAAAAGATATTGAGCAACATCCATAATATACTTGCTTCGGTATGTGTGGAACGTAATTGGTATGGTAAGGAGTTAGGCTATAAAGGCGATAACCACAAAGAGATTGCAGATCTATTCTATAATGAGATGAAAATATCGACTGCATATCCTATCATGCTTTTTTTTTGCAAATACTACGAGGCATTGCAGCAAAATATCCTAACCTTTTTGGAATCGGAAGCGAACAAGGCGATGGAGAGCACGAAGGAACTGATGGCGAAATTCAAACTTTTAGAACAAAATGGGGATGGATTGCAAGCATAAATGATATATGCAAAGATGACCGCACTAAATGGGATTACTTTTTTAAAATGAATGTAATTGAGTTTCTAAACACGATGACATTTTATAAAGATAAAAGCGAACACGAAAAAGAAATATGGACAAGGCAGCAGCAGCAGCATTAGGAGCAAGGTTTGGAGAGTCAATTAAAGACTATACAAAAGCAAGTGAGAATATCATTGAGGCTATTGTTATCGACCATTGCAACGAAGGTATAAAGTTGATGTCTAAACAGATAAAATCAAAGGCACGAACAGGACAAGCGAGTACATTAGCATCAAGTATGAGTAATGTTCCTATTCAAGTAAGTGCAACTAAGTTTCAAGTCAATACAATTAGCACCGAGTATTATGCTGACTTTGTAGACAAGGGAGTGAAAGGAGTTAGAAACAAAGGAAAAGCACCAAGCAGCCCTTATAGTTTTAAGAACTTAGGAACATCAAAGGCAATGATTGAATCGTTTAAGGATTACATCGCAAGGACAGGAATGAAGACAGCGAAGATAGGTGGCAAAAGAAAAAGTCTTTATAAGACAAATAAAGAAACTAAAAAGAAAACCGCTAAAATGGATTTAATCGCAAAGGCTGCACAAGGTTTGGCAGTCGCAACTAAAATAGGTGGTATCAAACCAATGAATTTTATTAGCAAAGCAGACAATCCAAAACGAACAAAAGAACTTGCAGCAAGTTTAGCAGCAGCATTAGGTAAGGCAATGGCAAAGAATATAAAAATATCAATCAATGGCAATTAACATCATATCAAACCCTAACAGCGTAGTAAGTGCATTTAATCAAATGGCATTTAATGTTAGTTCAACTCAAGCAGGGCAAAATAATTTCAATTTTATAGCTGATGTTTATGTGAGTGGAATTACTAACGCAGTAAGTAGAATAGCAATACCAAAACAACCAAGTGTAAATACTTGTTTGATTGATACAAGTCCGATATTGAAGAACTATGTTAAAAATGATTTCTTCAATGTCAATTGGGCTTCAATATATTGTGAGCCTAACTTAAATAGTAGGGTAAAATATTATGTTCAATATGGGGAGTTATACGATGTTAGTGGAGTGCCAACAATTTATGATAACCTTAGAAGATTTCCGACAAGTGGAAGTAACACCGCAGTTAATTCGATATTTGGATTTGAGCAATTCAACACTAATGTTTGGAATGGTTATGATGTAAGCGGATTTGGTTTCTTAACTAATATACCCGAAAGAATAACAATCGAACAAGGTCAAGAATTGAGATTGAGTTTTTACGACCCAAGCAATTTGATAAGATTTTTATATGTTGATGGTGTGTATGAAGACTATATTGTGCCAAATAAAGTAAGTGGAGAATTCTTATATAACGTAAATATAAAAAACGTACTTGGTACGGGTGCACCTTATCAAACCATAGGAACTCATACAATAACACTTGCTAATAGTTTTGTCGCAGCGGTTAAAACCATAACGATTGAGATAGTTGCAAAGTGTTCTAAGTTTGATACAATACGTTTACATTGGTTAAATAACTTAGGGGGATGGGATAGTTACAACTTCACAAAACAATCCATTAAAGCAATGGATATTGAACGCAAGCAGTTTAAGAAAATGATGTCAATCGGGTATTCAAAGAGTGACAGATTAAAGACTAACTACAACACAACCATAATAGACAAGTTACAAATAAATTCGGATTGGATAAGCGATGACATGGCAGATTGGTTTCAAGGATTGCTTACAAGTCCGATAGTCTATTTAGAAAGAGGTTCGATTGACTTTGTTTCAGTTAACATTACCAATTCATCATATCTCATCCAAGAATATTTGAATGGTCGCAAACTTCACAACTTGCAATTAGATATTGAATACTCATACAACCGTTATAGTCAATCGTTATAATGCAAAAGACAGAACTAAAAATATACGCAGATAGTAAGTATTTCAATGTGGACTTATTCGATAATGAGCCTATTGAACTAACTAAGTCTATAATTGAACTAACAGAACCTGAACAAAGGAAGTCAGACTATACAAAGACAATCAACATACCAGGAACTGCAAACAATAATTCAATCTTCAGCAATATATTCGATGTCAATCACTCGATATTGAATGGGGACAATGCTAACTTTTATGTGGACTTTGACCCACGCAAGAAAGCTAATTGTATTCTATATCGTGAAGGCATACCGCAGTTAAGAGGATATCTACAAATGACCTCAATTAACATACTTGATGAGCAAAACATCACTTATGAATTAGTGGTTTATGGTAGGGTTGCTAACTTGTTTCAAGATGTTGGGGATAGGTTATTGACCGATTACGATTTCAGCGAATACACTCACTTATGGAACGAAACTAACGTACGAAACTCAATCAATACTTCAATTATTATAAATGGTGTAACTGCAGCTTTCCAATATGGTAGAGGTTATGTTTACCCTTTGATTGATTATGGATTTGACAATAACAAGCAACAGACTTATAATGTAGACCAACTTTATCCTGCAATCTATGTGAAGACTATTTTAGACAAGATTTTAAAAACACATGGTTATAGATATGAAAGCACAATTCAATCAAATAACTTTTTAAACTCAACAGACTTTAAGCGGTTGATAATACCTGCAAGTGGAGTTCCAAAACTAACATCAAGTCAAGTAATAGATAAGACATTCGTAGTTGATAGAACGAGCGATAACAATTTAGGTGCAGCAACTAATAACGCTGTTAAATTAATGTTTGACCACAAACAACAAGATACAGACCCTGCAGGTGTAGCAGTCGACAATTCATCATGGGTTGTGCCTACTAATGAAGGTGGTACTTATAATTTTGTTTTAAAGTTATTCTTTAATATTGAGTTGTTAAGTAGTATTCCTTTATATAATGGAGAAAATATTGGTTTTGCCCTGAATGTTTATATTGAAAATACAAGTGGCAGACTATTAAATTCTGGTGGTACTTCTCAATTAGTAACAATGGATGTAAATAATAGAACTCAAGATTTAAGTTGTGTATTTCAAACTGATAATAGGTTACTTTATGTTGGTGAAGAGATTATTGTTAAATGGCAAATTACAAAAGTTTTTATATCCAATCCTACTAGTGGCAAGGTTTTTTATACTCAAAATGCCTTATATATAACTATCAAAACAGGAACACAATTTTACGACATACCCAAACCTGAACTTGAAGAATTTTCATATATAAATCCGACAAGCGCACTTCCTGAATTAAAGGCAAAAGACTTTTTAACTGCATTAATTAAAATGTTCAATCTCTATATTGAGCCAAATCAACTTGATGATAGGTTATTAGCGATTGAGCCAAGAGATGTTTATTATAATAGTAATGTAGTCGACATAACTAACAACTTAGATGTAAGCAAAGACTTCATTCAAAAACCTATGGGAGCATTAGACTTCAAAAGACTTGAATTTAGCTATGCAATGGATGATGACTATTGGAATAAAGACTACACAGATAAGTATAATTATAATCATGGATTTAAAAGGTTAGAAGTAGCAAATGATTTTTTAGTAGAGACAAAAAAGATTGAATTACCATTTGCACCCACACCATTAGCAAAGCCTACAACTGATAGAATTATACCTCAAATAGTATGGTGGAAAGACCAAAATTCAGTTAATGGTAGGGTAAATAAAACAGCAAAGCCTCGTATCTTATATTATGGTGGTTTAAAATATACAGGAAGTCCATTAACTATTCACTCAAATGGAACACCACCAACAAACACACCTTATTCAAGCTATGGTTATGCAGGTCATGTAGACGACCCTGCAAACCCTAACTACGATTTGAATTGGGCGACATCACAAGAAATTTACTACACTATTGGAGGATTAACACCGATTACGATAAACAACCTTTATAAAAGATATTGGGAAAAAAATATCAAAGAGATAACTGATAAGGACAGCAAGATTATCGAGTGTTATATGTACTTCAATAATGTCGAGTTGCAGAATTTATCTTTTAGAAACCTTTATAAAATAGACCGACAATATTATAGATTATATAAAGTCGAAACAGACTTGAATAGCAACGAGCCTGCAAGATGTCAATTCTTAAAATTAAAGAATATCAATGTTCCATTAGCAGACCAAGTATTAATCAATGGAGGTTCACAAACGATAACAGGCGAAAGATACACACCGATAATTAGTCAAACACCAAATAGGATTGATGTAATAAATCAAAGAGAGAATTTTAATGTAGAGATTGAAAGCGCAATGGGAATAACAGATTATAGGATTGAGCCTAAATCGCAATTCATAAAAGTAGATAATGATGTTTACTTACCACCTGCTAATGCTTCATTTGATTATGATAATAACAAATCAATAGAGATTAAAATTTACAATAATCATAGCGGTAATATTAGAGTTTACACAGCAGTAGATTCGCACAACGTAGCGAGGAAAACAGGAATCATATTTTATTCAGATGGAACAAATTGGTATCATTTATAAGTCATGGCAGAAGAGAAAGTAATAATAGAAACAGAGGTTAAACTCGGTAATTCGACTAACTCGGTAAAGAGTTTAAAAGCAGAGTTAAGACAAGTTACAAATGAACTTGCGAACCTTGAAGAAGGGAGTGCAGCATTTGTAAACGCTGCTAAAAAAGCAGGGGAATTAAAAGATAGAATCGGAGATATAAAAGATACCGTTAATGCGTTTAATCCCGAAAAGAAATTTCAAGCAATAGCAGATAGTGTAGGAATAGCAGCGAATGGATTTGCAGCGATGCAAGGTGCAATGGCTTTATTTGGTAGCGAAAGCGAAGACCTTAATAAAGTTATGGTTAAAACGCAAGGTGCAATAGCGTTAGCAACTGGATTGAATGGATTAATGGGAATGGGTGATGCTTTTAAGAACTTGCGTTTAACAACTTTGGAAGCTATAAGTGGATTCCAAAGTATGGTAACAGGTATTGGTGGTTTAGGTGGCGCATTAAACGCAATTAAAACAGCCTTATTAGCTAATCCATTATTTATATTAGCTTCAGTAATTGGTGGGATAGTAGTCGTTTTAAAAGGTTTTTATGATGGTTTAAGCAGTGGAGTTGAGATTTATAAAGCAAGTGCAAAGGCTGTTGGCGATTTAAAGAAAACATATACAAGTTTAATTGATGAAATTAAAGATTTGCAAATTGAGAATGATTTAGCAAATGGTAAAATTACAGAAAAAGATGCAGCTTTATTAAAAGATAAAAACAACTTTAAAAAAGAGTATTTAAAAATATTAAATGAAGCAAATACCAAAGAAACTGAAATAAGAGAGCAAGCAGCTAAAGAAAGAGATGAAGATGGATTTAAGGCTACAAAAAATATTTTAGATAAAATAGGTTTTGAAACTGCAACAACAAAAGCAGCCAAACAATCTCTTGAAGATATTGAACGACAAAAGCAAGAAAATATTGCAGCATTACGAAAAAAATATTCATTAGTAACTTCAAACACAATTATTGAGGAAACAAAAAAAGAAGTTGATGAAAAAACTCAAAAAGATGCAAAGTTAAAAGCCATAAATGATAAAAGAGAAGCAGAAGAAAAAAAGAAAGCAGACGATAAAAAGAAAAAAGATAAAAAGGATTTAGATGATATTGGCGATGCAATAATTAAAGATTTAGAAAAACAACAAGCAAGAAAAGAAGAATATGACCAGCAAAAAGCAGATAATAGGCAGTATAATTATGAGCAAACATTATTAGATATTGAAGACCAAAAAAAATTAAACAAAGAAATTGCTGATGATGAAACAAAAACCGCAGAGGAAAGATATGCAGCATTAGATGCTTTAAATAAAGCAGGTGTATTATCTGACGAGCAAGCAAAAGACGCAAAAATAGCAATCGCACAAGCGGAACAAGATGCTAAATTAGCTTTAATAGGTGCTTATGGACAGACACTAAATCAAGTTGCAGAATTATTAGGTAAGAATACAGAGGAAGGAAAGGCAGTTGCAATCGCAGCAACAACGATTGATACTTTTGTTGCAGCATTTAGAGCATATAAAGAAGGTTTAAAAATAGACCCAACAGGGACATTTTCAATAATAGCAGCAGCAGCAGCAACAGCAACAGGATTAAAAGCAATTCAAGGTATCATCAATACACCAATACCAGGTAAAGGTGGCGGAGGTGGTGGCGGAGGTTCAATGCCAAGTATGCCTGCAGCACCTGCAATGAGACCAACAGGATTCTCGACAGGGCAACCAAGTCAAACACCTCCAAAAGTAGAACCACAAAAAGTATTTGTAGTGGAAAGTGATATAACGAACTCACAAAACAAAGTTGCACGAATTCAAAGCAAAGCAACTATTCAATAATTTAATATTTAAAAGAGTATGGCAATAGATAAGAGAATACCCATTTATAGATTTGTAGTTGGTGAGGATGATGATGCAGGAGTTACCGCAGTTGCATTAGTAGACAATCCTGCAATCGAGATGAATTGGCAAGCGTTCGCAGCAAGTAAAATATCGTTTGATTTCGATGACACACTTTCAACTTTAAGGGGTCAAGAATTAGCACAGCAATTAATTGATAAGGGTGCAATAATCTATGTTATATCTGCACGACAAGATGTGCAAGGTATGCTTAAAATTGCAAAAGATTTAGGCATTCCTGAATCAAGAGTATTTGCAACAGGAAGCAATAAGGCAAAGATTGAAAAGGTTAAATCATTAGGCATAACAAAGCATTACGATAATAACGCTGATGTCATTAAAGAATTAGGCAGCATAGGTAGCAAGTTCGTAATGGATAAAATCACTTGTTCTAATTGTGGGCATACTTGGATGATTAGCGATGGTGGCGAAGACCCTTATAAGTGCAATATGTGCGGAATGGAAAATCAATTTATAGTTGAGCTAAAACAGATTGACCAAAAGATGAGCAAGTTTTCATCTAATAAAGAAAAGAAAATAATAAGCGGTGCATTAATGGTGGCAGATTTGCCGATCTATCGCAAAGATGAACAAGGCGAATATTATGGACTATTCACAGCGGAAGACATATATAACATACGCAATAAGTTCTTTAAAAATAACAATACGAAATCGGTAAATGAAATGCACGATCCTAACAAAATGGTTGATGGCGTGTATATGATTGAATCATTTATTATAGATAGTAAAAGAGGAATAAATGCACCTGATGGGTTGAAGCTAACAGATGGTTCATGGTTTGGTAGCTATAAAGTAGACAATGAAGATATATGGAATTACTTTATAAAGTCAGGAGAGTTTAAAGGTTTCAGCGTTGAAGGTGTATTTAAGACCACTAAGATTGATGCTAAGCCACTATCTATTATTGAGCAAGCTATTGACATCATAAAGCAAATTGAAGACTAAAAAAGCAACGTAAAAACAATTTAATATTTAATAATAAAAAGAACATGACACCGAAAGAAGCATTAACAAAATTAACAATGTTGTTTAGCAAAGAGATGGCAGCACAACAAGCAAAATTAATAGATGGAAGTATCATATCGTGGGAAGGCGAATTGAAAGAAGGCGCAGCGATTATGGTAGTTGATGAATCAGGCAATATGACACCTGCACCCGATGCAACTCACACATTAGAAGATGGAACAGAAGTTTACACGGTTGGCGGTTTAGTAACTGCAATCGAAAAACCAAGCGAAGATACAGGTCCTTTAGAAATGTCAAGCGAATTTGAGCAAATCTTCACTAAGCACATCGAACAATTTAGCGGTGTAATTGGTAGAGTTGAAGCATTAGAAAATTCATTTGCAGAATTAAGCAAAGTAATTGCAGATTCAAAGGTAGATGTTGAAAGCAAGTTTAGCAAAGTAGTTGAATTAGTTGGAGAGATTGCAACTGAACCAAGTGTTAGCACACCTGCACCAAAAAACTTATTATTCAAAAAAGACAAGCCTGCAAAATCTGCAGTTGAGTTATTCATGGAATTTAAAAAATCACAAAATAAATAAAAAAAAATTATGGCATTTTCATTTAGCAATTTATCAGATTACACCAAGACCAATGAGCAGATGCTTATTGTTAAGTCTTTCTTCACTCCAAAAACTGCAACTTACATGCAGAAATTGACAGGAGTGAAATTCGCAATGCAAGTACCTTCATTAACCGATGATTTCTATTGGAAAAATGGTGGAACTTGTGGACTTTTAGACGCATCAGGTAACACTACAATTTCATCAAGAAATTTAACGGTTGCACCTATCAAGATTGAAAAATCTTGGTGTATTGCAGACTTAGAAAAGAAGTACACACAATTGATGTTATCACCAGGTTCACAATATGAATCATTACCAGGCGGAATTGATGAAGCATTTATGAACTTCATTATGGGCGCACAAGGTGAGAAAGTAGAAATCGCATTATGGCAGTCAGTATCGGGTGGTGGTTCAAGTGACTATACATCTAAATTTGATGGTTTAATTCAAATCATTGGAGCAGCTACAGGAGTTATAAGTGCAAATGCAAGTGCATACATTACACCAGTAACAGCAGTAACCTCATCAAATATTATTTCAGTATTACAAGCTACATATCAAGCTATACCTGCTGCAATTTTAGACAAAGAAGATTTAAAGATATTCATAGGTCAAGATTGGTCAAGATTGTATCAATCTGCATTAGTTAATACAAATGCTGCATATGTTGTAAATAATTATATTAACACAGATGCCACAGGTGAGTATTATTTATTGGGAACAAACGTAAAGATTGTACCAGTACCAGGATTAAATTCAACTAATAAAGCATACGCATTGAGAACAGGAAATATGTTCATGGGTGTAGACTTAGAAAATGAAGAAGAAGAAATGAAGATGTGGTATTCTCAAGACTATGATTCAGTATTCATGAGAATGAAGTTTAAGTTAGGAACTCAAATTTCACAACCTACAGAAATAGTAAAATTCATCGTATAATTTAAGGGGGTTAATAGCCCCTTTTTAAACTTAAAAGGAGAAAACAAAATATGCCATGTGCAATAGTTAGTTCATACGCCTTAGACTGCAAAGACGCAGTTGGAGGTATCAAAAATATTTACATCACAGAACTTGCAAATGTTACAGCGGTAACAGAGAATGCAAGCGGATTTGTAACAGCAATCACAAAAGCAGGTGGAACAAAGTTTTATAAATATGCTTTGCTTCCAAGAGCCAAAAACGATTTCAGTCAAAACATAATGGCTGATGCAGCATTGGGAACAGTTGCTTATGAGCAAACCATAAATACTAACTTTACTAAGTTGGCTTATGTAACTCAATTTCAATTACAGACTTTGATTGCTAACAGATGTTCAGTTATTGTAGAAACAAAATCAGGTCAATACTTTTTGTTTGGAAAAGAGAATGGTGTTGAAGTAACCGCAGGTAGTGCAGCAAGTGGAGCAGCAATGAATGAGTTTAATGGATATATCTTGACCTTTACAGGAATGGAGAAAGCATTAGCCAACGAAGTTAGTTCGAGTATTATCGCAGCATTACAATCTTAATTACTTATTTTTTTTAGAAACTTAAAGCCACTTCATTTATTGGAGTGGTTTTTTTTTAGCAAAATTTTCAAAGACTTATATATATAGGTAGTGATAAGAGTAGAAATAGGAGAATTCAATATAATACTTACTTTAACTGAAAATAAAGTAGGTACAAGTAATTATTATTTGCTTGAATGCACAAATCAAGTTACTAATGATGTTTCATATAGTATAATAAGTAATGATTTAAGTGTATATAAAGAAAGGTATAATGAATTTGATATGCTTTTTGATTCAGATAATAGTGCAAAAGGATTAGATAATCATATTTATTTGCCTTATAGTGGGTTTTATACTTATGTTGTAATGGAGACAACCTTAACATTGGCTCAATATAACTCATTAACTAAGGCTGAAGATGCTTTAAATTATTTATTAGGGCAATTAGAAACAGGATTATTATGGCTTAAACCAACTGCTCAAAACAATACAGAATATAATCCTACAGATTCAACTACCTTTGTTTACACCCCACAATAAATGACAGATAAAAAAGAATATAATCCAAGTGTAATGGTGCTTAAATTTACGAATGATAAAGTACCTGCATTTGTTGAGCCTAAGTCTTCGCAAAGATTGAAGTATGTAAAGTATGGAGAGAATAATAACTACCCTAACTTTCTATTAACTTTATTCAACCGAAGCGCAAAGCATAACGCAATATTAACAAGCAAACAGCAATACATAACAGGGCAAGGCTGGATGTTTGATGAATTAGGTATGCAAGGCGAAGAAGTAGTGGCATTGAAAGCGTTTATTGACAATCCTAATCCATACGAAACATTAAAAGACTTATTAAATAAAACCGATTTAGATAATGAGATATTTGGGGGTTGTTATCTTAAAATTGTAAGCGACAAAAAAGGTGGAATTTCAGAAATTTATCATGTAAATTACTGTGATGTTAGAAGCACTGAAGATAACAGCGAATTTTATATTAGTGATAAATGGTTAAATAGCGAAGGTGGCGAAAATACAAACATCAAAGAAGATGAATATAAGACCTTGCCACCATTTGATCCAAGTTTAAAAAAGCTACCAAGTGAAAGCATTTATTATTACAAATCGTATCGGCCTAACATCAATACTTATACATTACCAGAATATATTGGTGCAATTCCTGCAATTATTACTGATGCTGAAATAGCAAATTTTCATAGAGCCGAAATTCAAAATAGTTTCAAGGGTTCTAAAATGATTGTGTTCAAGAATGGTGTCCCTTCAGACGAGGAAATGAAGTCAACTGAACGAAAATTAAAAGCTAAGTTTACACCAACTGACAATGCAGGTAGTATAGTAATTGATTTCGTAGATGATCCTCAAAGAGTACCCGAGATATTAGACCTTGCAGCAGGAGATTTTGATAAGAAATACCAAGCCTTAAACGACACGATTCAACAAGAAATATTTGTAGGACATAAGATTACATCTCCACTTTTATTTGGGATAAGAGAAAACGCAGGCTTAGGAAATAATGCAAATGAATTAGTGAGTGCTTACAATCTATTCACTAATACATACGTTAATCCAAAACAAAAAATACAAGAAGAAATTTATAACCTATTCGCACCCATTAAAGGAAAGCTAAAAATAAAAGCATTAGAGCCAATCATGCCAAGTTTTAGCGAGCAAACTTTAATGACTATTCTAACTAAGGATGAAATGCGTGAAATTATAGGTCGCAAACCATTAGACATTCAAACTAATGTTAACTCAACTATTAGCGATGCTTTAAATTCATTAAGTCCATTAGTTGCAAATAAGGTATTAGCTTCATTAAGTCAAGATGAAATTAGAGGTATAGTAAACA
>Ga0209499_1000930_pt1 | contig 21303 bp, 22 predicted proteins | sample C_130208_EF_Meta_FD_187306 | JGI IMG/M metagenome (GOLD analysis project Ga0209499, IMG submission 187306) | Freshwater microbial communities from Lake Croche, Canada to study carbon cycling - C_130208_EF_MetaG (SPAdes) (version 2) | ecosystem: Environmental > Aquatic > Freshwater > Lake... | reverse complement strand
CGGAAAAAGGCGATCATGCCGCGCGCGGCAATCTTGATCAGCGGATGCGGCGACAGGCGGTCGGTGGCGAGAACGGCGAAGGGAACGGCGAAGACCAGACCCAAGGCTGCGCCCGCTACGGCCATCTGCAAAGTTTCGACAAGCTTCCACGCGATATGCTCCACCCTGCTGAAATCGGGCGGGAACATCTGCATCAAAAAGCCAGAAGGTGCAAAAAGCCGGGCACCGCCGCGTTGCAACTTGTCAAGCGAGGGGGCGGTGTTGGCCACGCTGGTCAAAACCAGGGCCAGCACCACGACAATACCCACATATTCGGCAAGCGAGCGATGTTGAAAGCGCGGTGGGATGGGAATGGCTTGGGGCATGGGCGGCCTATTCTATGGGTTTATCAAAAAAACGGCGCAGCATGTGAGGATCGGCTTGGGTTGTTGCCACATCCAGCGTGATGACACCGTTGCCCAAACCGATAATCCTGTCAGAAAAGGCCAAAGTGTGTTCCAATCGATGCGAGATAACGATCAAGGTCAACCCGTCATGCCGCGCCAAATCCGACAAAAGACGCATGACATCTTCACCGGATTGCGGATCAAGGCTGGCATCGGGTTCGTCGGCCAAGACAAGTTCGGGGCGCTGCATCAGCATACGCGCGATGGCCACACGCTGCTGTTGGCCACCTGACAGGCTGTCGACCCTTTGGAGGGCTTTGTCTGCCAAGCCAACGCGTGCCAAACAGGCCATAGCCTCTGCACGCACGTGTGCGGGGGCAGCCCATTGCCACCAACTGCGCGGCCCACTCATGCGGGCTTGCACGCCGTGGAGCACATTGGAAAGGGCGGACAAGCGCGGCACAAGATTGTGCTTTTGCCAAACAACCCCGACCCGAGAGCGAAACTGTCGCAGCGCCCGCGCGCTCAAGTCGCCAACACTTTGCCCCAACATCTCGATCTTGCCAGAACTTGGGTCAGTCAACCGGATCAGGCATTTCAACAGTGTCGATTTTCCCGATCCATTCGCCCCTATGATCGCAAGCGAAACTCCGGAAAAAGCAGCGAAACTCACTCCGCGCAGCACGATCGGGCCACCGTAAGATTTGCAAAGATCCGACACCAACAAAACAGGCCCCGCCGAAGCGGGGCCTGTCGTTGTGCCAACCAACTGTGGCAGGTTCATCCCTTGATCACTCAAGAAAAGCCGAGAATTCGGTTACGCCGACGTTTTCATACATCTTGCGAACCTCATTATAGTCCGCGTCGGTAACGGTCGGGTTGAAGCCGCCGCCGATGAACTTGGCATTGGCTTCCACTGAAGTGACAGCTGCCAGCAATTCATCGCCATGGTCGACAAAGGCTTTGCGTACAGCTTCGATCACTTCAGGCTTTACCGTCGACGACGCCAGCAGAACGTCATTGGGCAAGTTGGGCCCTTTGACCAAGACGCGCAGCTTTTGGTCGGGGAACTTTTTGAGGATCTGATCAATGTGTGTCTTGTTCATGCCGATGGCCGCGATTTCACCCGCGATCAGGGCTTCCATAGCGACGTTACGCTTCAGGAAAACTGGCTCGTAGTCGGTGCCGTAAACCAAACCTGCCTCAGCCAACAGCGTGGCGGGGGCCAAGTGCTGCGAGGTCGAGCCGATTTCGCCGAAGGAGATTTTCTTGCCCTTCAGGTCAGCCGGAGTTTGCTCTGCCGCAGCGTCGAGCACGACGATGTTGGAATAATAGTCGGGACGGTCCCAAGTCACGACAGGCACGGCCTGCACGCGGGCGTTGAACACCACGTATTCGGCGGGGCCGGTCAGCACGAAATCAACCTGATCTGCGGCCATAGCTTCAACAGCCACGGTGCGGCCGGATACAGCGAAAAGCTCGACCTTCAGGCCCGAGACTTTTTCCAGCGCGTCCTTGAACGGGCCCATTTCTGTTTGCAAGGCTTCCAGACCGTCGATGTCGGTCACAGCGAAGCGGATCGTATCTTGCGCCGAAGCCACGTTTGCTGCGCTAAAGCCCATAAACATAGACACAGCAACCAAGCCTACTTTAATAAAGTTGTTCATCGTTGTTTCTCCAACAGCTAAAACCGTAGAAGAACTTATTCACCTGAGGTTAAGCTTTCGTGACAGTATTGAATGGCTATGTTGAATGACCCCGCAGCGGAACATTTTCGCCGTTGATGGTCTGCGGGGTGGGTGCCTTGGCCTTGTGCGCCATCTTGCGTTCGATCACCCGCCCATTGCGTTCATAGTCGTGTTCCGTTTCCTTGGAACCATGCTAGTCATCGTTTGCCTCGCACCCGTTCTCTAAAAGTGTGTGGTCAGCAGCGGATTATTGCTACCTAAATCACTGACGAGGATGGGAAATATCTGACTTGGGGGGCTTGGGATCAAAAGGGCGGCGAGCGTTGGCGACGCTGACGCGGCTTTTAAATCGTCCCCCAACCAAGGCATACACGATGAGGGACGGGCTTGATGCGATGCGTGTCATATGTCCTGAGGCCTGCGCGGTGGCGTGGTTTTGTCCAGCGTCCAAGCCCGTTCGACCACTTGCGCCAAGAGATCGGGTGGGCCGCACAAAAAGGTCATGTGCCCTTCGCTCGGCTCTTCGCTCCAGGTCAAGGTATGCGCCAAACCCGCCGCTTCTGCCAGCACGGCGCAGGCGGCCACATCCCAGATATGTTCGCCAAATCCCAGATATAGATCGCTTTCCCCCATGATCACTGCAGCCAGGCTGATCACGGCGGAACCGGAGCGTTTGTCTGCCAACTTCAGATCACGACGCACGATGTCGCTAACTGCATGGTCAAGGTCGACCGGCATCCATGTCGAGACACCGGTATGGCACATTGACGGTTCGGTCGTGTGGCGCAAACGGTTAAAGGGCTTGCCGTTCACCAAGAGGGGGCTGCCCGTTTCGGTTGACACGATAAGATCGGCCGAAGGTACCGCAATCGCTGAAGCGCGGTAATCGGGTCCGATCATGGCAATCGACACAGCCCAGTCCCGCCCGCCCAAGACAAAATTATGCGTGCCGTCAATCGGGTCCACAATCCAGACAAAGCCGCTGCTGCCAGATTTGCGCAGCCCTTCCTCTCCGAACAATCCGTCTTGCGGAAAAGCGCGTTCCACGCGGGATGCCACGAGCGCCTCCACCTCGCGGTCGGCATTGGTTACGAAATCAAGCCTGCCCTTCATATCCACAGACAGCTCTTGGGCTAACCTTTGCCGCGACAGCGCCAGTTGGGCAGTTTCCTGCGTGATGGCGGTCAAAACCTGCATTCGCGCGCTTTGGGTCATCGGGTGTTCCTGTGCGTTAACGTATCGTCTGGTCGTGCACCTACCCTGCTTGCGTCACGAAATCATGTCGCACACCTTCTGTCACCGAATTTCCACAGAACAGAATCATTTTCATCAATCGCCTGTCATGCGGGTGGCGCAGCCTATCCGAACTGCGATCTCTTTAGCCCCATCAGGAGGACGACATGACGCTTCGCTCTTTGCTGCTTGCTGCATCGGTGATCTGTGCCGCCAATGCACCCGCATTTGCCTTTGATCCGGTCGGCGCGCCCGATTTCAACATCACCACGACGATTGACCTTAAAGCCCTGAGCACTGCCGATTTCTACGATGTTCTGACGCCCTTGGCGACGCAGGATGGCACGGTGGTGTTTTACGACTTTGGCGAATCGGAAAAGGATCTGTTTGCCGAGATCATCCGCCGGTTTGAGGCGAAGTACCCCGGCGTGATGATCGACTATCATCAGGTCGATGGCGAACAGGCTGTACAACAGTTGATCGCGGCCAAGCAGGCTGGACAGCCCGCGCCGGTTGACCTGTTTTGGATGCCCAATGGTCAAGTCCGTGTGGCCAACGAAGCGGGTGTCATTGCCAACCTGCCGCTCAACACCATGTTGCCCTCGGCCCCCGACCTGAACCAGAACGCCGCCACCGTATCGCGCGGCTATGTTCATAACGGTGTTGTAGCGCCGTTCCACCGCAACCAGACCGCCATCGCTTTTGACACCCGCGTCGTGGCTGAAGGCACTGAGCCTAAAAGCTTCCCGGAGCTTTTGGCCTATGCCAAGGCCAACCCGATGAAGGTTGCCTTGACCGATCCGACCAAGGGTGGTTCGGGTTCGGGCTTTCTTGAAACCGCGATCCTGGCCATGGCGACCAAGGAGTGTCAGGAGCGCCTGTATGATTACACGCTGACGGAAGACGAGGCCAAAGCTTGGGCCGCTGGCCCCTGCCTTGACCCGGTTTTGGCCTATTTCAAGGAATTGAAGCCGGTTGTTGAATTCACGAACGGCAACTCGGACACGCTTAATCTGTTCACAAATGGCGAAATCAACGTTGGCACTGTTTGGGAAGACATGGTCTTCGATTTCATTGGCCGCGGGCTGATCCCGCCGACAGTGAAGGCACGTTTGATGACAGAAGGCGAAGTGGGTGACGGCGACGGTGCTATGATCCCTTCGGGTGCTGTGCACCTGGCTGGCGCACTGTTGTTCATGGATTACCTGATGTCGGACGAAATCCAACTGTACAAGCTTAGCGTGAACGGCTCGCGTTCGGCCCGCACCAAGCTTGACATCGCCAAGGCGCTTGGCCCGGATGTTGTCGCCCGACTGGTCCCGCAGGATCAGTATGACACCCTCGCGCGTCCCCGGATCGTCGGCACTGTCACCAATGCTGCCGCCGCCCGGTTCGTGACCGAAATCCTGCAAGCCAAGTAAACTCAAAGAACCCAAAGGCTGCGCGCTCTTTGCGGCGCGCAGTCTGATCTTCGTGGCAGTCTGATCTTCGTGGCAGTCTGATCTTCGTAAAGGGGTAAGCGGTGGCTGATGTCCAGATCATAGGTTTGCGTAAGACCTTTGGCCCGACCGTGGCCGTGGATGACTTTTCCTTGACCGTGGCCGAGGGAGAGTTTGTGGCGCTTCTGGGGCCTTCGGGCTGCGGTAAGACCACGGTTATGCGCATGATCGCCGGCATCACGGACCCAGATCAAGGTCAGATTACCCTTTCGGGGCAGCGGATTGACGCGCTGATGCCCGAACGCCGCCATGTGGGCCTGGTTTTTCAATCCTACGCTTTGTTTCCGCATATGTCTGTTGCGCGCAACGTTGCCTTTGGGCTGAAGATGCGGCGCCAGACAGCAGGGCAAATCGCGGTCAAGGTGGCGGAAACCTTGGCGCTTGTTGATATGTCCAGCTATGCTGAGCGACTGCCGCGCGAATTGTCGGGGGGCCAGCAGCAACGTGTGGCACTGGCCCGCGCCATCGCGATCGAGCCGCGCCTTTTGTTGCTGGACGAACCCCTGTCAAACCTGGATGCCAAGTTGCGCGAACAGTTGCGCGACGACCTCAAGGCGCTGCAACGTCGCCTTGGCATTACCACGATCCATGTGACCCATGACCAATCCGAAGCGATGGCTCTGGCCGATCGGGTCGTGGTGATGAATGCCGGGGCCATTGTGGAAGTTGGTACCCCCCGCGATCTCTACCAAACCCCAAAAACCCGCTTCACTGCGCAGTTTCTTGGGCATACCAACATCATACCGGCCCGCGTGCAATTTGGCCACATGATCACCCCTTGGGGTCAGCTGTTGGGCGCGGCACCTTTGGGGGCGGGGGCCGTGCAACTGTCTGTCCGCCCCGAAGATCTGGGACTGGCAGCTTGTGATCAGGGCGCGGGTCACGTGACGGAAGTTACTTTCCTTGGGGCCGAGGTTGAGCACCGTATTGCCATCGCGGGCTTAATGCTGCGGAGCCGGTCAAGTGGCCGGGATGCGGCCGTTCATCCTGTGGGCACCAAGGTTGTCTTAAGCTTTCCGGCCGACCTGCACCATTTGTCGCAAGAGCCTGCCCTATGACCATCACACGCACTACGCTTTGGCTGCTGCTGCTGCCCGGCGTGGGCTATCTTGTAGTGTTTTTTGGCCTGCCTTTGGTATTGGCACTGTTGACCAGTCTTGGCATGGGCACGATTGGCACGAATGAGGGCTTTACGCTGCGCCATTATGCCGACCTGTTTTCAGACAGCGTTTACCGCGACGGCATCCGGTATTCCGTGTATATTTCGGTCGCGCCAACTTTGGCCAGTTTGGCGGTTGCCCTTCCGCTGGCGGTGGTCCTTCAGGCAACATTCCCCGGCAAGAAGCTGTTCTTGACGCTTTACAAAGTGCCGCTCGTGGTGCCTGGCATCGTGGCTGCGTTTATTGTGATGATCTTGTTTGACCGCGGCGGCGAGATGTCACGGATTTTGAAACCGGTTGGTCTGAGTTTGCCCAAACTGGTGCGGGATGAGTGGTCACTTGGGGTGATCATCGCGCTGGCTTGGAAATCGATCCCCTTTATGACGCTGATCATCGGCGGTGCGCTGGCCTCGATCCCTGCCGATCTGGCCGCTGCCGCCCGCAGCCTTGGTGCCAACCGCCAAGTGGTGTTTTGGCAGATCGAACTTCCCATGGCCCTGCCGGGCATCACGGCAGCCGTGCTCTTGGTCTTTGTGGGATCGACAGGGGCATTTGCCGTGCCGTCTTTGCTGGGGCCGATCTATCCCAAACCGCTATCGGTCTGGATGTATGAGGCAGCCTACCAACAAAATGACTGGGGTTTAGCCACCGCCATGGGCATTGTCATGTCAGCCATCGCCTGTGCGGTATTGCTGATCTACTATCGCTTGACCCACGGCCTGAACCGCGCCATTGGCGGAGAAACGCGATGAAGGGGCGCTGGCTGTCCATTGGTCTTTATAGCGCCTTGGCGTTGACTTTGCTGGCGCCGATGGTGGTCGCGGCCCTGTGGTCTTTGGTTGATCCGAAGGGGGGCTGGTTTGCGCCTGACATCGTGCCCCGCGCCATATCCTTGCACCATTGGCAGGCCATCGGGCTGGACCGCAGTCTTTTGAACAGCATCGGCTTGTCGGTGGTGATTTCGCTGGCTGTCACGGCATTATCGGGCCTGCTTGCCCTGCCCACCGCCTATGCTTTGGCAAAAATACCCTTTCGTGCCAAACGGGCGATCGAGATGTTCATTCTCGCCCCGCTGATCGTGCCGGGCTTGATCGTGGGGATCGGCATTGGATACTTGTTTTTCCGGGTCGGCCTTGCCTATTCGGTGCCCGGGGTCATCCTGGCACAGACAATCGGCACTTTGCCCTTCATGATCCGCATACTCTCGGCGACGCTCGAGGCTATTCCTGCCGACCTGATTTTTGCTGCCCGCAGTCTGGGCGCGACACCGTTTAAAGTCGGCCTTCATATCGTCGCGCCGCTGGCTTGGCCGGGTTTCATCGCCGGCGGGATGCTGACGTTCGTGTCAAGCTTTGAAGAGTTTGAAAAAACCTTCATCGTCGGTGCCCCGCAAGTGGAAACACTGACCGTAAAGCTTTGGGCTGTGCTGGGCGGCAAAGTCATGATCTTTCCCAATGCCGCCGTCGTCACCTTTATCGTTCTGGTGCCCACGGTGCTGATTTTCTTCCTCGCCGAACGCGCGATGCGCAATGACGGAGCCCTTGCCGCTGGCATGGGAAAACTTTAACCAATGGGTCTAGAAATGTTCAAACTGCTCCACAGCGAAACCGGTTTTGTCCATGTCTGCGGGCATCGCGGCAACTCCATCGCCGCGCCGGAAAACACCCTCGCCGCCCTGACCGCAACGCGCGACTGTGGCGGCACCAGTGCCGAGATTGATGTCGTGCTCACCTTGGACGGCGAATTGGTGCTGCTGCATGACGATTTTCTTGACCGCACCACCAATGGCAAAGGTCTGGCCTCGCGCGCCACTTTGGCGCAGATGCGCGCACTGGATGCAGGCCGCTGGTTCAGCCCCGCTTTTACGGGCGAGCGAGTGCCCACCTTGGCCCAAGCCGTGGCCCATGCCGCCGCGATTGGCTTGGGTTTGGTGGTGGAAATCAAGGAATTCCAAAACCTTGAGGGCACCTATGCCCGCATCGCCCAACTGGTGGACACCACCGATATTCTCGACCATGCGATCTTTATCTCGTTTGACCACACGGTCCTTAAAACGCTCAAAGACCGTATCCCCGCCGTGCGCACCGAAGGCATCCTACATGCCCGCCATGTTGATCCGGTGGGCCTTGCGCGCGCCGCGCGGCTGGATTCCGTGTCGGTCGAACATGGGATGTTTCGCGCCGAAGACGGGCATTCCTTGCACGCCGCAGGCATCGCGGTGCGCCACCATTTCCAGCGGCCCCAGACCTATGCGCTTTATGACGCTGCAGGTCTTGATCTGATGGCCGGCGTAGTCGAGCTGCTTGCCTCTGGCGCGGTGGATACCATCTCCGGCGATGATGTGACCTGGTTGGCCGATCTGGCGCGCAAGGCTGGAAAGCTTGCGGTCTAAGAGAAGGCTCGCCAGCCCCTATCTTGGGATAGGGGTTGCCGGGGGCAGGGGGGCTGCGTGTGGGGCAAACATCTTCAGGTAATAATCAGCGAGACGCTGTCTATGAGGCTGCCGCCCGTGCTTTGAAGTTGAAGGTTCCGTGTCAACTACAGGATTTTCAGAATGACTTGATCAATGTTTACGCTGAGCGCGAATTTAAGGAGGATGGTGCGATTGCTGCTTCGCGAGAAGTTTGCCGTTTTCCATTGTTTGTTCCAGATATGAAGCTTGAGGTGTTTTTTCAGAAGAGTTGGATAATTAAGCTTCCTCCTAACGTTGTTGAGGAAAGTAGGAGCATAGTTGTAAATCTTGTCCTAGACGCATTAGATCAATACCTAAATAGTTTGCCAGACACACGGATTGATGCTGATGGCAGTCGCGGAATGCGGATTATCGCTATGGTGGACGAAGCGCATCGATTACTTGGTTCAAGACTGCCGTCACTGTCTAACCTAGTACGTATGAGTAGGTCAAAAGGTGGGGCAGTAATCATGATGTCATCGAACTACCGACGTCGGACACTCTTCTATTCGCTTATCACTCTCACCGGCACACACAGCCGATAGCCGACGCCACGTATGGATTGCATCACAGGGGCAGGCGCACCGCAGGCGATGAGTTTCTTGCGCAACCGACCCAGTTTCACTTCGAGATTTTCTTTGGACAGTTCTTCCACTTGGCCGAGATGGGGGTAATCCCCCCCGAAAGTAAGGGGCTGCATAAGTAGAATTTTCTCGGCAAGATGCATGAGGAGATTTCGCATGAAGACAAGCAGATACACTGAGGCGCAGATCATCGCGATTTTGCGGCAGGCTGAAGGCGGCGTGCCGGTGGCTGAGCTCTGCCGGGAACATGGCATGAGCAACGCCTCTTTTTACAAGTGGCGATCGAAGTATGGCGGCATGGATGCGTCCTTGATCAGCCATATGAAGGCGATGGAGGTTTGAGCCGGATCAGAAAACGATCTGGGAGATCGTTTTCCCGGCGAATGGAACCGTCGGCTGAAGCGGATGTATGCGGACCTGAGCATGCAGGCCGATTTGTTGAGGGAGGCGCTTGGAAAAAAGTAGGTGGGCCATCTCAACGCCGCGAGATGGCCGCAGTCGCGGTGCAACAGCGAGGTGTCCCCATCGCGCTGGCGTGTCGGGCCTTTGGGGTCAGCGAGACGTGCTATCGTTATGGCCCAAAGTTACGGGCCGAGAATGAGCAGATTTCCGACCTTCTGACAGGCCTGACGGATGCCCGCAAAACTTGGGGGTTTGGCCTGTGTTTTCTGCATTTGCGCAATGTGAAGGGCCATCCATGGAACCACAAACGGGTTTACCGGATCTATTGTGCATTGGAACTGAACCTACGGATCAAGTCGCGCAAACGCTTAAAGCGCGACAAACCCGATGCTTTAGCCGTACCAGAGGCACCGAATATCACCTGGTCGATGGATTTTATGGCAGACAGACTGGCAGATGGCCGCCAATTCCGGCTGCTCAATGTTCTGGACGACTTTAATCGTGAAGGGCTAGGGATCGAAGTGGACTTTTCGCTACCGGCCGAACGGGTCATTCGCAGTTTGGACAGGATTATCGAATGGCGTGGCAAGCCAAACACCATTCGGGTTGATAACGGCCCAGAATACATCAGTGGCAAGCTTCTGATCTGGGCCGAAAAACTGAGAATAACCATCCAACATATCCAACCCGGACAACCGCAGCAGAACGCCTACATCGAGCGTTACAACCGCACTGTCCGGCAAGAGTGGCTCAACCAATACATCATCGAAAGCATCGAGGAGGCACAGGATCAGGCAACGAAATGGCTATGGACTTACAACAACGACCGACCCAACATGGGCATCGGTAGCATAACACCCGCACAGAAACTGAAAATGGCCGCGTAAGTTCTACAAGTGCACCCCGTTAAAAAGGGGGAGATTACCCGGTGGAGAGAAGACGATCGTGGAATACGAGTTTAACAATCACGAAGGTGGCCAAGCATTCCAAGAGCAAAAGCAAATGGAATGGCTGAGCAATAAATGCGCAACTTCATTGGTGGGCAGTTACAGGATAAAGCGTTGACGGGGTCAACGGTTCATATGCATGGTCCACCAGCAGCAAGGGGCAGATATCTGCTTTGCCCAGTGCCTCAATGAAGAGAGGATGGGTGATTTAGCCCTCACCTACGGTTTCAGACCAAATCCCGGCTTGAAAATGCCTGCCTGCCGCTGCTTTTCAAGTTTCAGCATTTCATCCATGACCTACCACTCTGCTTCATTAATTGGTCGTCACCGGTTGTGACCGCATGCGGGCGACAGTCTCCCGCTCGGCACGCTTGCAGCGCATCGGTGGCAGTCCGCGCTCCATCAAGGCCATGTCCTCAAGGACCATATCGCCCATGCGCTTGAATGCGACATCTAGTGCGCCTGCTCGGTGCGCCGATTTTACAAAGTTCGGCATACGTCGAACTGGATGGTCTTGAGGCAAAGGCTCTTCTGGAAATACATCGCTAGCGGCGATAATGTGTCCGCTTTCGACTGCTGACATCAACGCTGTAAAATCGACAACATCCGAACGGCTTAGCAGTATAAACGCCGCACCCCTGCGCATCCGCTCAAAACTTTCCTTATTCAAAAATCCAGCATTTTCAGACGTCACTGCGGCAACAACGAACACAAAGTCACTTTGTTCCAAGACTTCGTTCAGAGTTGCCGGTGTGACACCATTTTCTAGCAGGATCGATGGCGGAAGCCACGGGTCAAAGGCTTTTACCTTCGCCCTGAAGCCGACCAAGAGCCGATTGAGCGCCTTTCCAAGATCACCAAACCCGATAATCCCAATGTCAGCGCCAGAAAGAAGTCGTGAGGCCTTATTGCCTTCGCCGCCCCAACGTTCCATTCCGCGTTCAAAAAGTGCGTTGGCCTGACCAATGCCGCGCGAAAGCTCCAGCGCGAGGCCCAATCCCATCTCTGCAACCGGTTCGGCGAAAACCGCCCCGGTTGTTACGACATGCACCCCGCGCGCGAAAAGGTGATCGTAGGGCATGTTGTTGATGAGGTTGCTTTCAACGTTCAGGACGCATTTAAGCGATCTCATCCTATCGAAGAGACCGAGCGATATAGGAGGTTGGCCGATGATGTATTTTACGTTTTCTAGGGTCTCTTCAGGCAAGGCTGCGAAGTTTAACGCTGAAGTTTCGACGATCGCGTATTTTTCAAATAAGTGTTTTTTTTGGTCTTGGGTGAAAATGATGTCGAGGCTGCGTGGTTCTGGCACGCTTACTACGAGGGTTCGCACAGTTTCATTCATATTTATTTCACTCCTAGTCATTAGAGGACATTGTTTGTCCACTAGATATAGATTGATTCATTCGTTGCAGTGTGTGGCCTTGCGTCCAAGGCGGTGCCAAATGCCACTAACCAAGTTAGCCCGACTTCGGTCTTGCCCGAACTTGGTTTGTACTCCGCGCCAACTACCCCATTCTATTCTAATCTTTGCAGCGACGTCATCAAATCTAACAGGGCTAACACGCCTTGGTTGGGCTCTCCTCTGTGTGGAACTGCTACAATCTGAACATAGCCGATCAGCGGAAAGAACTCTCTGACTCCAAGCATAGGCAAGTTCACTTCTCATAGGCCTTCATGCAATTCACTGGCTGGTATTTCATAGGGCCGGTTGCACTCGACAGCGTGAAATCCATCTCTTGCGGCTGCCTTGACCCGGTCCATCAGGCCGAGATTGCTGTAAAGAAAACCTATGTTGGCGGAAAATCGCATCAACTTACTAAACTGCGCTCGCCATCACGATGGCCTACCGACAATGCGCGCAACTGCGACCATTCCTGGATCCGCAAGGCCAACGGATTTTTCGGCAAACATTCTGGCGCGACCCATCATGTTCGGTCGCATTCTGAAGTCTTCGATAGCTCTTTCAGAGGCAGCACAACAAAGCCGCTGCAAATCCTTGGGGTCCTCCAAGTTTGTCACGGCCAGCCGAATGGCCTCTAATGAATCCAAGGCGGTCTTGTCGCCGAGTTTGCTGCGCCCGCGCACCATGAGGGCGGCCGTGACCTTCTCAAGTAATGGGGCGACGTCTTCCATTAAGAGTACCCGTTTGTCAGCGGTTTCCTTTGCCAACACCATGAAAGCGACAGCGAGCAGCGTACCGAAGCTGGAACCGGAAGCTCGCGCGCATGCAGTCGCTGCAGTCTTGAACGCATCTGTCGGAAGCGAAGCTGCTCCTGAAAGGCCAAGCCGCATAAACTCGGCACATTTCTGCAACGTTGCGCCTAGATCGCCGTCGCCCAGTTGGCCGTCGAGAGCGTTCAACTCAGGTGCCGCAGCTGTCATGCGATCGGCACAGTTTCTGAGCCAAATCTCTATGTCGAATGCTGTCCAACTCATCCCACACTCCAGAAAGCACACTTCGCAGGCGCTTTCAAAAGTGTTTCCAACTCATCATCCAGCTTAATCAGTGTCAAAGATGCCCCAGTCATTTCCATCGACGTCGCATAGCGACCAACTAACGGCATCACTATCGCAATTCCCTCTGCTGCCAGAGACTTAGCGATTTGGCGGTAAAGGATGAAAAGCTCCTCATGAGGGGTCGACCCAAGCGAGTTCACCAGCACCGAGACCCGATCGCCTGCTGCCAATTCCAACTCGACAGACACTCTTTGCAACATCTCTGCTGCAATCTCATCTGCCGGCCGAAGTTTGCCGCGCCATATCCCAGGCTCTCCATGAATGCCCATGCCCATTTCTATCTCGTCAACCGCAATCTCGAACGTCGGCTTGCCCGCTTCAGGTACGGTGCAAGGAGTCAAGGCAACCCCAATCGTCCGGCAGGCTGAAGCCGCTTTTTGGGCAATCGCGGTCACTGCTTCAAGATCCGCACCCGCGGCAGCAGAAGCTCCGGCGATCTTGAATGCGTAGATCATTCCCGCCACGCCACGGCGTTTTATACTTTCTGACTTTGGGGCACTGGCGACATCATCTGCGACCAGAACGGTTGTAGAGGCGAGGCCGTCCAAAGCCAGGATCTCACCAGCCATGTCGAAATTCATTCTGTCGCCGCCGTAGTTGCCGTAGAGGCAAAGAACCCCCGCGCCGCCATCCGCAATCTTCATGGCATCCATGCAATCGCCGACAGTTGGGCCTGCAAACACATTTCCAACCGAACATGCGTCCAAAAGGCCCGAACCAACGTAACCGGCGAAAACCGGAAGGTGGCCTGAACCGCCACCCGAAACCACGCCGACCTTACCTTTAATCTGCGCGCTGGCGCGGTGTATTACTCTGCTCGTCTCCCCCGATTGCCGGTAAAATTCGGGGTGGGCAAGACACATGCCTTCAAGCGCCTCGTCCGCGTAATCGTTCGGGTCATTCAGCAGTTTTTTCATAGCCGTTCCTCAAACAATTTTGGTACTTCGTTCATCCACGCCCGATGAATGGCATCTTGGTTGCCATGACGGTCATGAATTGCACGTTGGCCTCTAGTGGCAACGAAGCCATGTGCCGAACGGCTTGTGCAACGATGGTGACGTCCATGACAGGTTCGGATGCGATCGTCCCGTTGGCTTGCGGCATGCCTGTCGCCATGGCGTCGGTCATGACAGAGGCCGCATTGCCAATGTCGATCTGACCAACCGCGATGTTATACTTTCGTCCGTCTAAAGCAGCAGACTTGGTGAGGCCGGTCATAGCATGTTTGGTGGCTGTATAGGGTGCAGAATTCGGGCGCGGAACATGTGCTGAGATGGAACCGTTGTTGATGATCCGCCCCCCCATGGGCTTTTGCGTCTTCATCATTTGAAAGGCCCCTTGAATACAAAAGAACGCGCCTGACAAGTTCGTGCCCACGACCGTCTGCCAATCAGATGCGCGTATATCCTCTAGCAAAACGCTTCCGGGCGCGCCTGTGCCAGCGTTGTTGAACAAAAGGTCAAGCCGCCCCCATCGCTGGCCAATCTGGAAAAACAGGGCTTTGACGGAATCTGCGTCAGATATATCGACCGAGACGGGCAAACAGTCTTTCCCAATCAGCGCGGCGGTCTCTTCCAGCTTTTCAACCCGCCTGCCTGCAAGCGCCAAGCTGAAACCCTCGGCCGCGAGGGCAAGGGCAATGGCCCGGCCAATGCCCGAACCCGCGCCGGTGACGAGTGCAACTTTCATATCTGTCCCTCTCGGTGCGAAATTTTTTCATACCTCTCTAGTTTGTCAATAAAACCCTTCTGAACGGTCACGGATTGGTTCAGCAAGCCTGCCGGTCGCCGACCCTCATAGATCGCGAGGACGGACGCCACATCTGAAGCGCCGATCCCTGCAAAGCACTGGTCAGTCCAGCACAGCGCATGAGGTGTCACAATCACATTGTCGAGGTGGAGCAAGGGATCATCTGCGTCCGGCGGTTCTTTCTCGAAAACGTCCAATCCCGCACCGGCGATCAAGTGACCCTGAAGGGCCGCAGTTAGCGCTTTCTGGTCCACGATCGGCCCCCGGGCTGTGTTGATCAAGTAGGATGTTGGCTTCATCAGGGCGATGCGCTCTGCATTCACGAGATGATGGGTATCCGGTGTTAAAGGGCAGTTGACGGTCAAGACATCAGACATGCGGAAAAGCGTTTCAAGATCAACGAGTTCGACCCCCAATTCCCCCGCCGTCTTGGGATTGGCAAAGGGGTCGTGCGCGATGAATTTCATGCCCAAAGGCTGCACTAATCTAAACATCTCAGCTCCGATATTCCCGATGCCGATAGAGCCTAGAACGCGTTCCACCAAGCCCAAGCCCATATGCGCAGAGCGCGCTTGGCCAAAGCCATCTGGGCCTCTACGGGTCAAACGATCCTTGATGACCAATTTGCCCGTCAAAGCCAAGATCAGCGTGAGAATGGAGGCGGCAACAGGGCGGCGAACACCGTCAGGGGTAATACAAACGGCAATATCCTTGGCGGTGCAAGCGGCCACATCGACAGAATCGTAACCGACCCCAAAGCGGGCAACAACACTAAGGCGGCCAGAGGCCGGGATGCTGTCAGCGGTCAGCCTTGCCCCCAAGAGAATTAAAGCGTCGATGTTCTCTAGAAGTTCAGCCTTGATCGGGTCGCATGGCGGCAGAAAATCGATCGTTACCCTGGGCGTGGAGCGCAGAGCCTCTAGATCAAAAGAGGGGTACTTCATCGATCCGTCCGCATTGATGAAGTCGCCGGAAAGGCCGACACGGAAGCCGTCACTTTGCATTGGCGGCACTCCGTAATTCCGAAATGCCTGCAATCAGTGCGCGCTGATACAAGGAACTGTCAGTCGCAAAACAACAAAAATCAAAACCCTTTTGAATATCTGCAAGGCCTTCCGCAGGCGAACTGACAAGCCGCCCAAGGGAAAGTCCGTGGGTTTTGGCAGCCTCAATTATCTTTTGCAGCGCGGCCAGATAGTCCGGATGCTCAAACTGTCCTGCCACCCCCAGCGATGCACTCAAATCAAAGTGACCAACCCACAAGCAATCCACACCCGGAGTGGCGGCAATCGCATCGGCATTCTCAGCCCCTTCGCGTGTTTCTATCAAAGCAAAGAAGGTCGTCCGCGCATTTGCGTGTTCAAGTCGCTCTTTAACCGCGCCGCTCGTTAGAAAATTGTCATGGGCAATGCCCAATGCCACGCCACGCTTCCCGAGGGGCGGGTACTTCATGTGTTGCACGACCATCGCCGCTTCAGCGGCATCTTTTATCATCGGAGCCATCACACCCTGTGCGCCGGCGTCGCAAATGCGGGCAATCATGTCGTAGTCCTTACAGGGCGCTCGGACGATCATGGCAACACCGGCGGCTTCGAAGTATCGAACGGCACTTTTGAGTGTTTCGATGCTGAAGCCTGAGTGCTCCATATCGAAGAAGACGAAATCGCAGTCTGCAGATGCCAAAATGTGGCCAATACCTGGTGTTGCGAATTCTCCGACATAGTGACCGAATTTCGGCCGCCTAGTCTGTGTCATTTCCTTGAGTGCAGTGCGGCTCATGAAATCATCCTTTTGGTTGTGTGGTCGGGCCTGACCCTTGACAAACCAGAGAACATGCTCGGATCGTCCGGCTTTCTATAAGGGCAGCGGAGGCAGCGCTGAATTCAAGGTAGTGGGAGGTTTTTAGATGAGTTGAGAATGCGGCCTCATCATCGTAGATTTCGTAGAGTATGACCTGATCCTTCCGGTCATTTGGTACTGTGACGTCAAATCTTCGACATCCGATTTCTTGCTTGGCCGAGGCAATGGCATTTTCGTTCATTAATTTAAGAAATTCATCCATGAGATCGTGAGAGCGTAGATTTATTTCAACAATGATCACGAATGGTTCTTTCATCGTCCACCGCCTCGTCCTTGTTCGAATTGTTGAATTACTTGGCGCAGATGCTGATCCATCGCTTTCCAGGCCTGTTCAGGTTGATGATCTGCCACTGCCTGGAAGATCTCTTCATGGCTGCGATAGGCGCTTTTTTCGACGCCCGGCACACGCAAGGCGATGTGGCGCTGAAGGGCAAGCCATTCTGCAATAGCCTTATGGAGGGCTGAAAACACTGGGTTCTCGCCGATTTCAGCCAAAGCCAAGTGGAATGCGACATCGGTCCGTTCGAAGGATTCTATGTTGCCGATTGAATCGCGATTGGCCCTTAGCGAGGTTTCAAGCCGTCCGATATCATCCTTCGTTGCTATTTCTGCGGCATTACGAGCAATTGCAGCCTCGAACAGGCGGCGGGCTTCTTGAAAAGAGCGTTCCCCCTCTTCTGAAGACAACAGATGCCGTGCGGAACTTGAGAGTTGTTCAAGGAAATTGGCTGCCGTGGGACGGGTTACAATCGTGCGGCCTCCGCTCGAGACTTTGATGAAGCCACTGCGCTGCAACAACAAAAGGGCCTCTCTTACGGCTGGCCGCCCAACATTGAACGCCTCCATCAGGTTGCGTTCGGATGGCAGACTTGCGCCCTCTGCCAGACCGCCCGACAGGATCTGATTCTCGATCTGCTCGGCCACATCCTCGTGCACTTTACGACGTTTGATGCTGGTGAAATTCATAACAGCTGCTCCGAGATTGTCTGTGCTAGCTTCCAACGGCATTCTCTTTGGTCTCCCGTACACTTGTGGTCTGCGCGAGTGTGCGAATTCGAACCCGCTGAGCGTCGATGAACATGGCAAGCAGTATGATCAACCCTTGGATCACTTTTACCCAGAAAACTGACACGTGCATAAGGTTCAAGCCACGATCAATCACAGATAGCAAAAGAACCCCTCCGAGTGCCCCCAACATGGTGCCTCGACCACCTTGCAAGCTAATGCCGCCAATTACAGCGCCCGCCATCACGGTAAATATGAAGCCGTCCCCAAGATTGACCTGAACGGATACAACGCGGCCAGCCAACATCCATCCTGCCAAGGCGGCAAGTGTGCCGCTTACAACGTACACTTGGCGAACACGAAGATTCGCATTTATCCCTGAAGCCACTGCAGCATCGCGGTTGCCGCCAATCGCATACAGCTCTCTTCCAAACCGATGATGTTTCAGGATGAAGTGCCCAATTAGGAAAGTGGCTGCGGTGGCGATCACCGAAAAGGATACCTTGATCACACCGGGAATGATGAAGGCATTCTGATGGCCCAGCCAATAGAAAGTGTCGGCTTTTGGATCATTCAGCCCGTTAACGGCGCTGCCTTCGGTAAACGCCAGCATCAGCCCTCGGATTACTAAGAGCATAGCCAAGGTTACAATGAAGTTATTCATCTGCCCGTAAGTAATCAAGCATCCTATCGTATAACCAATTGCGGCCCCCATCAGCAGAATGAACGCAATTGAAAGATAGGGATTGAACAGAAGGTCACCGCCAAAGTGTGGTGCCGCGCCCGGCACAATCAGCCAAATTCCCAAGAGCGCTGCCATCCCAAGCGTAGATTCGCTGGAAAGATCAAAATTGCCAGTGATGAGAACAAATGTTTGCCCCACCACAAGAATACCCATCACTGCCGCTGCAGAGAAGATATTCGAAATATTATTCTCAGATAAAAAGTGCTCACTTTGAAATATGAAAAAGATGAAGACTGCGGCCAAGATCACCCAAATTAGGTGATCAATCAGCGCAGCGAGGCGATTATAAATGTTCATGCTCTTCCTCCAACGTTACTCCTTCAATCGCAGCAATAAGCCTCTTTGGAGTGATTTTTTCTTGTGACTTAACAAACTCCCTTGATATCCTGCCGCGTGTGAACACGACGATGCGGTCGCAGATATCAATCAGTTCATTGAGTTCATCAGATACCACACAAACGGCCACGCCGCGTTTGCAAAGGTCATCAACAATTCGCAGAATTTCGACCTTTGCCGCGACATCAACACCTTGGGTCGGCTCGTCTAGGATCAAAACCCTTGGCTCAGTGGCTGCGAATTTTGCCACGACGCATTTTTGCTGATTGCCACCGCTCAGGCTTCCAATCGTTGTTTCCATTGTCGGAGTCTTGATGCTGAGAGCCTTGATATAATCATCCACCAGAGCGCGTTCTTTGGTGCGATCCACCAGACCGAGCGCACTCTTGAGGCGATCAAGGACTGATAGCGAAACATTTTCCCTGACCGACAATATCCCAACTATTCCTAAGCCATGTCGGTCTCGGGGTAAATAAGCCAAGCCGTGCTTCAATGCCTGTGAAGGGCTACCACCTTCAAAGGATTTCCCGTCGATCATCACCTGTCCTGAACCCATCTCCTCAAGTCCGAACAATCCGCGAGCCAAGGCGCCTGGACCGCTTCCTTCCAACCCTGTCAAGCCCACAACTTCGCCGGCGCGAACCGATAAATTGATATCGTAATAGGCTTTGTCGCGTGTCAGGTTTCTGGTTCCAAGCACCTCTTCCCCGATGGTTGCGCTCTCGCGCGTGAAGCGTTTGATCGATGCGCCGCTAATCATATGCACCAGTTCCTGTTGGGTCAGATCCGCGACAGCAGCGGCCCCAACGACCTTGCCGTTGCGGAGAACCGTGGCGCGGTCGGCGATATCGAAAATCTCATCAAGGTAGTGCGAAATATAGATGAATGACGCACCTTCTTTTTTTTGGTTTCTCACAAAACTGAACAGCTTTTCTACTTCGCGTTTGGGTAGAGGGGCCGTGGGCTCATCAAGGATGACCACAGAGGCATTGGCAAACAGAGCGCGTGCGATTTCTATCATCTGGCGTTCGGCGACTGAGGTCATTTCCATAAGCTGGCGCACGTCAATGTCCAAGCCAAACCGCGCAAGCTTCTCTTCTGCACTTGCATAAACTGCCCCCCAGTCGACCAAGCCGCGTTTGGAGGGGACGGCGCCAAGACAAAGGTTTTCGGCAATGGAAAGGCCGGGCACAAATTTTGCATGCTGCGCGACAAGGGCAATGCCTTCGCGCTTGGCCCGCGCTGCCGTTAATCCCGAAAACTCTGTTCCTCGAATTCGGATCACGCCACTATCGGGAAGGCAAAGCCCGTTTAAAACTTGCATCAGCGTGGATTTGCCAGCGCCATTCTTGCCGGCCAACGCATGAACTTCGCCCACTTTGACATCGAAGGATACGCTGTCTAACGCCACAACGCCCGGATATGACTTGGTTATACCCTGCAATTCGACCACGTTCTCGGCCGTTTCAGACGCCATCTGGTTTATCTCCGGCTTCTAGTTTGTTGATGGGGGCGACGCAAATTTTCGCCGCCCCCAAAAGATCGATGCCGCGACTTTGGCATCGAGGTAAGTTACTTTGTATTCCCCCAAAGCCCGGGCTCATCAACATTCGCCTTTGTAACCGACGTGGTGCTCAGCAAAAGCTGCAACCCGCTGTCGGTCATCTTCAACTGAGCTGGCGACCACAAGGCACCTTCTTGTACCACTTCGCCGGGTTCAATCGCTTCACCTTTCAGTTTCTTGTCGATATACATGGCGACAAGGGTCCCAAAGTCCGGGATTGGCTGAGCAGACGTTTGGTCTGTTGACCCTTCACGGATGAGTGCAAGATTGTCCGAGCAGCCGTCGATCGCTGCGACAAAGACGTGGGCGGGGTCGCCTACAGGCGCGAACTTTCCGATCTCTTTGAGCGTCTGGACGGTTCCAGCGCTGTAGACGCAGTCTGAATGCATGTAGATGCCATCCACAGCTTCGGTCGATGCAACATCGCGTACAATCTCGACGCCTTTGGCCGCATCCCAGTCACCAGGCTTCACGATCAACGTGATGTCCGGATACTGCTTGAGAACGTCATCAAAGCCTGCGCCGCGCAGTTGAGCGACGTTTTGGGCAAGGTTACCCGTGATTTCAAGAACGGTTCCCTTTTCTGAGCCATTCTTTTCCTTCAGGTGTGCAACCATCGCCTCGCCTGCTTGTTTGCCGCCAAGGTAGTTGTCCGACAGAACTGTCATATCGATTGCGCAGCCTGTTGGCGCGCGGTCAATGGTATAGAAGGGAATGCCTGCATCTTTGGCGGCCTGCACAGCCACGCAGATGCCGGCGCTATCAACAGGAACAGCCACAATGGCTTGAACGCCCTGAGCAATGAAGTCATTGATATCATTCAATTGCTTTTGTGCGTCGCCGCCAGCGGCCACGGCCACAACTTCCCAGCCGTGGGCATCGGCACCGGCTGCAAATCCGGCCTCGATTTGGGCCTGACCCCCAGCGAGATCAGGGGCCGCGTACCCGATCACAATTTTATCTCCAGCAAAAGCGATCGTCCCGATGGCAGTACCAAGCAGAACAGACAGCAAGCCAACTTTCATCCGCATCTTTTATTCCTCCCATTTTGTCCAGGGCCGAGAATTGTTTCAGATTTCTCCCCACAAGAAATGCCTACCAATCTTGATTTGGCCTGTCAATCTGATAGCATGCCAATATAACCTATCATACCAAAATGGAGCGAAGAATGAT
>Ga0209499_1000929_pt1 | contig 21314 bp, 20 predicted proteins | sample C_130208_EF_Meta_FD_187306 | JGI IMG/M metagenome (GOLD analysis project Ga0209499, IMG submission 187306) | Freshwater microbial communities from Lake Croche, Canada to study carbon cycling - C_130208_EF_MetaG (SPAdes) (version 2) | ecosystem: Environmental > Aquatic > Freshwater > Lake... | reverse complement strand
ATTTATTGTAAACTTGACACCTTGGTTTACAACGAAATAGATGGGTTGTTGTCTCGCCTATGTGAAATTAAATCATAAAAAACTTAACTCAAAAGCAATCCATACACCTGATTGGCAATTTCGATTTCTTCATTTGTAGGAATAACTAAAATCTTAGTTTTCGATTGTGGAGCGTTTATTTCTCTGATTTCTTTGGAACGCATTTCGTTTTTGGCATCGTCTATTTCAATCCCGAAATACTCCATATCGGTGCAAACCAATTGGCGCATATAAGAAGAGTTTTCTCCAATTCCTGCTGTAAAAATAATGGCATCTAATCCGTTTAAAGCAGCGGCGTAAGAACCAATATATTTCTTGATTCGGTACGCGTTCATTGCCAAAGCAATCTGGCAATCTACATTTCCTTGTCCCGCATGCGATTCTATATCTCTCAAATCACTAAAACCAGTAAGGCCAAGCATTCCGCTTTGTTTTTGCAACATAGTATTCACGGCATCAAGCGAATAACCTAAAGTACTCACTAAATAAAAGATCACCGATTGATCTACATCTCCACTTCGAGTTCCCATAATCAATCCGTTCATTGGTCCAAAACCAAGTGTCGTATCAATACTTTTTCCGTCTTTTATTGCGGTCATACTGCAACCATTTCCTAAATGAATGGTGATAATTTTAGAACTGTTTTGCAAATGCTGAATGGCTTTCTCCGAAACATATTTATGGCTTGTACCATGAAAACCGTATACGCGGATTTTATTTTCGGTCAAAAGATAATTGGGCAATGCATATTTATAAGCTACAACAGGCAATGTTTGATGAAAAGCCGTGTCAAAAACTGCCACTTGTACTGCTGTTTTGAAAATTGCTGACGCTACATTTATCCCCTCCAAATTAGCAGGATTATGCAAAGGTGCCAACTCAAAAAGTTGTTTTATTTTGTCTTTTACTTCATCGGTGATGATAGTTGTACTGGTAAAATTGCTTCCACCATGCACCACGCGATGACCAACAGCATTGATTTCTTGAGTGCTTTTGATAACGCCCACTTTTTCGTCCATTAATAAATGGGCAATTTTTTCTAAACCAATTTTATGATTCGCAATGGGCAACGATTCCTCTATTTTATTCGTATTGGTTTCATAACTTAAATTGGAAGTTTCCAATCCTATTCTGTCAATCATCCCTGAGCAAATTACTTCGCTAGATGGCATTTCAATTAATTGGTATTTTATAGAAGAACTCCCTGAGTTTATAATTACAATTTTCATTTGGTTTAATTTTTTTCCTCTCCCGGGCCCTCTCCAAAGGAGAGGGAGACGTAGGTAGATCTATTTTGTAAATATTTATTATTTAGTACGCTGACGTTTCGGATTTGCTTCTCTCGACTGCGCTCGAGATGACAAAAAAAACAGATTAAAACGGATTTTTAATATTTCAATCTGAAATCTGAAATCTGAAATCTGCAATCTTAAATCTACAATCCCTGCGCTTGAATGGCTGTAATTACAACCGTATTTATAATATCATCAACGGTACAACCGCGACTTAAATCGTTTACGGGTTTATTTAATCCTTGTAACATGGGGCCAATTGCTAGTGCGCCTGTTTCTCGTTGCACTGCTTTATAGGTATTATTTCCAGTATTTAAATCAGGGAAAATCAAGACACTAGCGTGACCTGCTACTTCAGAATTTGGCATTTTGCTTTGCCCAACTTCTAAATCAACTGCGGCATCATATTGAATTGGTCCTTCAATTTTTAAATCAGGACGTTTTTTTCTCACGATTTCGGTTGCAATCCGAACTTTGTCCACCTCATCCCCTTTTCCAGAAGAACCAGAAGAATAGGACAGCATGGCAATTTTTGGTTCAATTCCGAAAGCCAAACTTGAATCGGCAGATGAAATAGCGATTTCTGCCAATTGTTCTGCCGTAGGGTTTGGATTAATGGCACAATCGCCAAAAACAGAAACTCGATCTTCTAAACACATAAAAAATATAGAAGAAACAACCGTTGAATTTGGTTTGGTTTTTATGAATTGCAAAGCGGGTAAAATAGTGTGTTGCGTTGTGTGAGCGGCACCCGATACCATTCCGTCAGCATCGCCTTTATACACCATCATGGTACCAAAATAAGAACCGTCTTCCATTAAATCTTTGGCTATTTCTAGAGTCATTTTCTTTTCCTTTCTCAATTCATAATAGGTATTCACATAATCATCAAAATGGGCTGATTTTTTGGGATTAATGATATGAACTTTGGAAAAATCGAATGCCAAACCTAATTCTGAAACTTTGTTTTCTATTTGCTTTTTTTCTCCAATAATCGAAATGTCAACCACATCCATTGCTAATAACCTAGAAGCCGCAATGATAATCCTTTCGTCATTTCCTTCGGGCAACACAATATGTTTTCGATGCTTTTTGGCTCTTTTTACCAAATTATATTGGAACATTTTTGGTGTAATTCCTTCCGCTTCGAATTTAATAAGTTTTTCAGATAAACTATCTAAGTCAACATAATTTTCGAATGCGTTAATGGAAGTTTGAATCTTCTGTTTATTATTAGCATAAATTTTGGGTTTAATATGTCCAATTTTATTGGTAATAATATAGGTTCCTTCTTCAACGGCAATAATGGGAACAATAGTCGAAAGTCCCTCAATTAATTTAAGAATACTTTCCTCAGGCATAATATTTCCTGTCAAAACGATACCAGAAATTGCAGGATAATTTATGGATTCATTCGCTTGAAGCGCTCCAAGAATAATATCGGCTCTATCGCCAGGAGTAATAACGAGTCCGTTTTCTTTTAGATTTAATAAATAATTTCGCAATTGCATAGCGCCTACGCTAAAACTACCAATTTGATTGTTTAGAAATGCGGCACCAAATAAAACAGTTGCATTTAACTCTTCTACAATTTCTTGAATAGTAGGATTGTTTAAACTTGGAATTATCGGAATCGAATTGACCAATACGGTTTCTGGCAAACTTTTTTTCAGGCTAGAAATAACTAAATCAATATTTTCAGATTGAACTTTATTAGCAATAATTGCCAAAACCTCAACCTCTTTTAACTTAAAAGAATCATATACCAAATAAAGGCTATCTACCAATTCTTCTATTGTATTTGACTCACCAGAGCCAATAATAATTACAGGAATCCCAAGATTTTTAGCAATTAAAACATTAATATCCAATTCGATAGCAGTTCCTTCGCCTGTAAAACTCGTTCCTTCAACTAAAACAAAATCGAAACGTTCCTCTAATCGTTTGTATTTTTCGATAATCAAATCGAGAACCTCCCCTAGTTTTCCTTTGTTTTTTTTCTTTATGAATTTGCTCTTCGTAATGGCATACGCATCTTGGAACTTTATATCTAATCCAAAATGACTGATTACCGTTTCGATATGATTGTCGAATTTCCCTTCTTCAAAATCTTCTACTATAGGTCTAAAATAGCCCACTTTGGCTGTTTTATTAATAAGCATACTCATTAAGCCTAAAGTAATAATAGATTTTCCGCTATTTTCCCCTGAAGTTGCAATATATACGGCTTTGTTCATTTTGTTATTTTTTAAATTATTTAATCATCCCAGGTTAATACTCTTATTAACCCCAATTAAATTAAAACCAACGGCGTCTTTTAAAATAATAAAGCATTATTAATCCCGCCAAAATCATGATACCAATTATAGTGTAATATCCATTTTTATATTCTAACTCGGGCATATATTTAAAATTCATTCCGTAAACGCCAACAATAAAAGTAAGTGGTATAAAAATAGAAGAAACGATAGTCAGTGTTTTCATAATCTCGTTCATTTTATGTGCTTGAGCCGAAAAAAAGAAATTAGACGCACTTTCTAAAGAACTCATATCGGAGTCTATTTGATCCAAAAGTTCCAAACATTTTTGATGTAATCTGGAGAAAAAACTAAAATTCTCTGATTCAATTACATTGAAAACATTATCATCTTTTATACTTTTTATATCATATAAAGAATCGCGAAGTGGAATTATAGAACGTTTCAGAAAATTAAAATTATCCCGATGTTTTTCAATTCTTTCTAGAATTATTGGACTGGCACTTCTTTTAGTGAGGTTTATCAGCTCTTCAATTTTATCCTCTTCATTTTCAATGGTGATGTAAAAATTTTCCATAACGGCATCCAGAAGAATGTAAAGCAAATAATCGGCTTTTTTGGTTCTGACAATTCCAGAATTCGTTCTAATTCGATCCCGAATATGAGTAAAAAAATCAGATCTTTTTTCTTGGAAAGAAATCAAAATTCCGTCTTTTATCAAGAAACTAATTTGTTCAGCACTAATATTATCGGAATCCTCCGAAGGCAATAATGATTTTATGTTGAAAAATAAAACATCACTTTCTTCTTCAATTTTGGTTCTCCTAGTGGTATTCAAAATGTCAGAAAGCATGAAATTGTCTATTTTAAAATGATTGCTTATCGATTTTAATAAGTCAAGATCATTTAACCCATGGATATTAAGCCAATTTATTTTTTGATTATCAATGCTTTTCTCTAATTGAGAAATAGTAAATCCTTCATATTCAGTTAAATTAAGGTTGTCATAAACAAACAGTTGCATTTCTGAATCTGTTCTTTTATGAATTCCTGTATATTCTAGATTAAAGGGTTGCAATTTTCTACCTTTCTTATATTTTATCTTTCTCATGAAAATGGTTTACGAAGTAAATTTACGGAAAACTTTTAAATAGGAAAATGACATTTATCATTTGATTCACTTATTAGACCTATAAAAAAATGAAACACAAGTTTCTCAACTAAAAACAAATAAAAAAACCGAACTATTTCTAGCTCGGTTTCTTATATAATCGTGTTTAAAAAAAATGAATTTTATTCATTTTTACTCCTTATAGATAAAGGTATTGCTAACTTAGGAACAAAATTCACTAAAGCAGCAACAATAGAATATAAGTAATTATAAATAGCAAGGTTTACATATAAAGCAGCAAGCCCTATAATTACATTGATATAGGAATTGCAAACCATCCCTAAATTTTCTATGCTCCATCCGCCAGCATTTTGAGCAGAATCCAAGGTAAATCCAGAAAAAGAATGTAATGCATTAGTAATCATGCTTAAATCGAAAAAAGGAATCGCCGCAATTAAAGATGTTGCAGCAGTCATTGGATAAGAATACAATCCGGACAACATTGAAACCATTGAATCACTTGAAGCTGAAAATAAACTAGTGCAAAAAACAAAAGAAAGAGTTGCATTGAAAGCAGCAAATAAAGCTCCAATTGCAGCAACTTCTCCAACTATTTTTATATTTGTTACTACAAAATCTTTAAATATAAAACCAACCATTCCATGGTGAGTTCCTCCAAGACTTTCACCACGAGATCGAATAACATGTGCTATTGGAAAAGCAGAATAAGCCATTAATAACAAAGTCAAAATACTACCTACTTTACCAATCATTGATACAGCTGGATCACTAAAAAATCCTAAGGCAGCTTTTAAAACACCATACTCCATTCCTAGAAGAAAAACTAATGCGGCAATTTGATAAATTGTTTTAACATAAGCTCTAATTCCATTTTGTGAATCGAATTCATCTACAACAGAATTTAGTTTTGCATTCATAATTTTTTGATTTACCAATTGTGGGAAATCAAGAATTTTGCTAAAAATTTGTTTCATAGTAATATAATATAAATTCCTCCTACTCTTAAGGCTTTTCGGTTCCTCCCCGTTTTTTTAGTGGTTTCTGAACTCCACTCAAATTCAAACATTACTTAAATTTATGTTAAATATTCATCAAACATAATAAAAAAATATTGAATCGAAATTTATTGGTATAAAATTTTACCATATTAACAATATCAAAATTGTTAATAACTATTTATAAATAATAAAAAAAACCAAGTAATTAGTAGCTTTAAATAAAAAATCAGAAAAGAAATAATTTCAAATTCGTTTGATAAATAAAATAGATTACAAAATTAAAAATGTTGTTTTTTGGTTTTATTTATTCGGTTTTTATTTAATTATTTGATTTTAAAAGCAATAGAAGAATACATTTATTTACATTTTAACAACTAGCTAAAAAGCACAAAAAAAACCGAGCTATTTCTAGCTCGGTTTAATCAAAAAAAATATTAAATATTAATCTAGTTTGTCTGTGATTTTAATGCCAAATTATAAACTACTAAACCAAATCCTATTTTATTTATTGCATCTGCAATATTATAAGCTACATCAACACTTCCTTTACCTAGTATTCCTGAATACCATCCGTCCGTTCCTAACATATATCCTAATGGGTATATTGCCCAACCAACAAGTACAAACCAACATAGAATTTTATGAGCTTCTAAAACATTTCCGCCAGCTTCTTGAGCTAATTTTGATGCTTTTCCTAACCAAATTTCATAAACAATTACAAAATAAGCAATTCCAGAAACTAATCCCCAAAGCCATGCGTTAGGTCGATCCACAGTTTCTCCTATATACCCTGTTATTAACATGATTACAGATAGAATAATCATTTTCCACATTAATGATTGTTTTGCTCCTGCTACTTTTAATATCAAGAAAAACTCAACACACATCAAAGGAACGGTTAAAGTCCAATCGACATATCTAAAAAATGTTGGAGATTCTTCGAACGTTGTCCAATAATCTCTCATGTAAAAATAATGAACCGCTGCAATAAAGGTTATCAATCCTGAAACCAATACAGAAGTTCGCCACTTTTTATCAAATTGATTTAATGATAAAAAGAAAAAAGCTGAAGCAGCCATCATAGCCATACAGCCAACAAAAAAGGTAAAACCAACATAATCCGTAGGTAATAACTTTGCAATCAATCCTGGAATAATCATAAAATTTGTCATAAATAATAAATTTAAATTGTTTTTTGTTGAATCAAATATATAAATAATTAAACAATAAAAAACATTTTGTTTAATTATTTTTACTTATTTTTAAACAAAATATAAAATATTATGACTAAATATTCAAATATCTCAATAGTAGCAAGCTTTTTTGGATTGTGGTTGGATTCGTTTTTTCCAAATCAAATCCAAATAATTCTAGGATTTTCATTGATTTTCTCGTTTGGTATTTTGCATGGCGCAAATGATTTGCTCCTTATTGAAAATAATAAGTCTCGAAAAACAACCCTTTCCTTTATTAAAACGCTTCTGCTTTATATTCTGATTGTATCAATAAGCGCCATCCTGTTTTACTTAATTCCCTGGTTTGCGCTTTTCTTATTTATTATAGTAAGTGCTTTTCACTTTGGAGAACAGCAATGGAAAGAATTGATTCATTACTACCCAAATTGGATTTGCAATTCAATTGCTTTCACGTATGGACTCTTAATCCTTTTATTGCTCTTTATTTTTCATGCTGCAGAAGTAGAAAACATAACATTTGAGATTACTAAAATTCGAATTGCTCCGCTATTTATTCCGCTATTTTTTAAAATAATAGGATCTGCCTTTCTATTTACAAGTGCTTATTCCTATTATAAATATATCGGAATGAGGGAGAAAATTCTAACCGAGTTGTTTTATTTAATTGTTTTTACCATTATATTCAAAACCTCCAGTTTAATTTGGGGATTCTCCATCTATTTTATATTATGGCACAGTATTCCTTCTATTTTAGAGCAAATGAAATTTCTATACGGTAATTATTCATTCCCATATTTTAAAAACTATTGTAAATCGGCTTCCTTATATTGGGTTATTTCAATTTTGGGAATTGTAATGCTCTATTATCTATTTAGGGACAAGCAAATTTTCAATGCTATCTTTTTCTCTTTTTTAGCGGCGATAACTTTCCCCCATGCTTTTGTGATAACAAAAATGTATGGTAAAAAGCATTAAATTGATTTCCGAAAAACAATATTTTATTTTTTAAAAACCATTTGTTAATTCGGATCTGATTTTTGGTCAAAACTTGTATTTAAAAAGAGTTCAAACTTTGTAACTTTGTAATTCTGAATATTTTTAAATGAAATTCCAAGTTGTATCTGATTATTTACCAAAAGGCGATCAACCACAAGCCATTGAAAAACTATCTCAAGGCATTGAGGCTGGCGAACGATTCCAAACCTTATTAGGTGTTACTGGTTCTGGAAAGACTTTTACAGTGGCCAATGTTATTCAGGAAGTGCAAAAACCAACATTGATTTTGGCACATAACAAAACCTTGGCGGCACAATTGTATTCCGAATTCAAGCAGTTTTTCCCAAATAATGCCGTAGAATATTTTGTTTCCTATTACGATTATTACCAGCCCGAAGCTTTTATGCCTGTTTCTGGAGTTTTTATTGAAAAGGATTTATCCATCAATGAAGAGTTAGAAAAAATGCGATTGAGCACCACTTCTTCCCTACTTTCTGGACGAAGAGATATTATTGTTATCGCTTCGGTTTCTTGTATTTATGGTATTGGGAATCCTGTTGAATTTCAGAAAAACGTCATTGCAATTGAGAAAAATCAAATTATTTCCCGCACCAAATTATTACATAGTTTAGTCCAAAGTTTATATTCTAGAACCGAAGCCGATTTTAATCCAGGTAATTTTAGAATAAAAGGAGATACTTTAGAAGTATATCCAAGCTATGCAGACGATGCTTTTCGAATTCATTTCTTTGGAGATGAAATCGAAGAAATAGAAGCTTTTGATGTTAAAACTTCTAAAGTTATTGAAAGACACGAACAACTTACTATTTACCCTGCCAATATGTTTGTGACTTCACCTGATGTATTGCAAAACGCTATTTGGGAAATCCAACAGGATTTGGTAAAACAGGTCGATTATTTCAAAGAAATTGGCAAACATTTGGAGGCAAAAAGACTGGAGGAACGAACCAATTTCGATTTAGAAATGATCCGAGAATTAGGATATTGCTCTGGAATCGAAAATTACTCCCGTTACCTTGACGGAAGAATGGCTGGTACAAGACCGTTTTGTTTGTTGGATTATTTTCCGAAAGATTTCTTGATGGTGGTTGATGAAAGCCATGTAACACTTTCGCAAGTTCATGCGATGTATGGCGGAGATCGAAGTCGAAAAGAAAACTTGGTAGAATATGGTTTCCGTTTACCGGCTGCAATGGACAATCGTCCTTTGAAATTTGAGGAATTCGAAGCCATGCAAAATCAAGTTATTTATGTTTCGGCAACACCGGCTGATTATGAATTACAAAAAACCGATGGTGTTTATATTGAACAAGTTATTCGCCCAACAGGTTTATTAGATCCTATAATTGAAATACGTCCAAGCTTAAACCAAATTGATGATTTGATTGAAGAAATTCAATCGAGAGCCGAAATAGACGAGCGTGTTTTAGTTACCACTTTAACGAAAAGAATGGCAGAAGAATTGGCTAAATATTTAACAAAAGTAGCTATTCGTTGCCGTTATATTCATTCGGATGTGGACACTTTGGAGCGCATCGAAATTATGCAAGATTTACGAAAAGGGATTTTTGATGTCTTGATTGGCGTCAACTTATTGCGTGAAGGATTAGATTTACCCGAAGTTTCATTAGTTGCCATTCTTGATGCCGATAAGGAAGGTTTCTTGAGAAGCCATCGCTCGCTTACGCAAACTATAGGTCGTGCAGCGAGAAACTTAAATGGAAAAGCCATTATGTATGCGGATAAAATTACGGCAAGTATGCAAAAAACCATTGATGAAACGAATTATCGTAGAACCAAACAAATTAATTTTAATACGGAGAACAACCAAGTTCCACAGGCTTTAAATAAAAAAATAGAAAGTGCTTTTACAAAAAATCCATTGGTAGATTATGAATTAGGTTATTCAAATTCTATGGCTGCTGAATCTACAACAGAATATTTATCGAAACCCGAAATTGAAAAAAGAATCCGTGAGAAAAGAAAATCGATGGAAAAAGCAGCAAAAGATTTGGACTTTATGCAAGCTGCCAAATTGCGTGATGATATTAAAGCGTTGCAAGGACAATTAGTATAAAAAATATGAAACTTAAATTAGCACTATATTTAATATTATCAACTTCAACATTACTTTTATCTCAGGAAAAAAGCAGTAAAATTGAAGAACTAAAGCCAAGTACAGCTTCAAAACAAGTTTCAACTTTTACGATTGAAGCACCGCAATTGAAAACTTTTAAGAAAATTTGGCTTTATTTACCAAAGGATTATGCTAGTTCTAAAAAGAAATATCCTGTTATTTATATGCACGACGGTCAAAACTTATTTGATGCGAAAACCTCTTATTTGGGCGAATGGAATATAGATGAGAAACTAGACAGTTTAAATGCACAAATTATCATTGTTGGAATTGAGCATGGAAATGAGAAAAGAATTGACGAATTAACACCTTATAAAAATGAAAAATACGGTGGTGGCAATGCAGACAATTATCTTGATTTTATTGTAAAAACCCTAAAACCCGAAATAGATTTGAAATACAGAACCAAATCTAATACTAGAAATACAGCAATAATGGGAAGTTCTCTTGGAGGGTTAGTTTCCTATTATGCCATTTTGAAATATCCATTAATTTTTGGAAAAGCAGGCGTTTTTTCACCTGCTTTTTGGATCAATCCTGAAATCTACACTCTTATGGGAAAAACTCCAAAATTAAAATCAAAAATATATTTTTTGTGTGGCGATAAAGAGAGCGAAACTATGATTCCTGATTTAAAAAAAATGGATGATTTGATTGCCAAAAAAAGATGTGATTGTACTAATTTAACAAAAATACGAATTATCAAAGCCGGTCAACATAACGAAAAATTATGGCGAGATGGTTTTGTAAATGCTTATCTTTGGCTTTTTTAAAACAATTTCCAGAAATCAAACCATTGTCACCCTGATCGCATTCGAAGGGCTGAACTTAAAACTTATTTTATTATGAAAATGACAAACAACGATATCCTAAAAAAACTACGTGTCGCCTTGATGTTGAGAGACGATCAAATAGTTGAAATAATGGAGTTAGTAGATTTTAGAATTTCAAAATCAGAATTAGGTGCTTTTTTCCGTGCCGAAGACCATGAAAATTATGTAGAATGTGGCGACCAAGTTTTGCGCAATTTCCTAAATGCTTTGGTAATTCATTTACGTGGAACTAAAGAAAATCCAAAAAACCCAACCGCTGTTTTAGCAAAACATAAAGCCCAAATTCCAGTAAAAGAAGGCGCTTCTGAAAGAGCAGAATTTAAACCAAAACCTAAGGACGAAGAAAGAGCAAGAGGAGATCAAAGTCCTTCTAAAACAAAACCAGCTGCGAAAAAAACTTCCAAAAAAGAATTTCCAAAAGGGAATAACAAAATACAAGTGGTAGAGAAAGTTAAATTCAATTTTGGTAAGAACAAGAAATCTTAACCGTTCTTCCTCCCTCTCCCTTGGATAAGATTAAGGCGAGCAAATCAAAAAAAATCCCGTTACAATTAATTGTAACGGGATTTTTTATACCTATTATTTTGCTATTTATGGATGGCAAGTAATATCTAAATAGTTTTTCTTACCTGAAGTACAAGTTGGAATATCTGCAAATGGATACGCTTTACCAGTTTCTGAATTTTTAATCTCTAATGCAGTAGCATAATTATCGCCATCATCATCTTTATCTAAGAAGTTTGGAATACCATCACCATCTGTATCATCAGGATTAACAACACCAGTTGCTAATGTTTTCATGTAATTATCGCCATTTAAATCTTCTAAATAAGAAGGAATACCATCCGCATCTTGATCTAATCGTTGAATTTCGAATAATTTAAAGCTAAAAACCAAAGGGGCATAAGCTGGAATATTTCCAGATCCTGAACTAAAATAACCTAATCCAGAAGGAAGAAACATAACACCCGCACCAAAATCAGAATGATTTACTGTTCCGTCGGCATTTGATGTATTTGTTCCTGTTTTAAACTGAGGAAAAATCTCTCCCCAACCTGAAATTGTACTAAGTAAACTGAAAAATTGCTGTGGATATTGTACTTCTTCAAATAAAGTAGAAGTAAGAGCTGTTGTTGTTCCTGTAGTAACAGTACGCGCTAAATACTCGCCGTGATACGCTGTTAAAACGCCATCAACATTAGATGGAGCATTTCCTACTCCTTGTCTTAAAACTAAATAATATACTTTATAGGTAATATCGTGAAGACTAACGTCACGAGATTTAAGTTCATACGTTTTTTGATTCCAAATAGAAGTTTCTCCTGCAGTAATCTTTGAAATAGTTACATTTTGATCGTCGATTGAACCCGGTTGATCAACAACTGTTATATAATTTGTTTTTAAATATTCTTCAATATCGGTATTGTCAGTAGCATTTTGCACTGCATATTCTCTAGGTGGCGTAACAGGAGTGGAACTTTTTGAACAAGAAGACAAAGAGAGGATTGTAATTGATAAAATAAAATAACACTTAAATTTGTTCATTATTGCTGATTTTTGAGTGCGCAAGATACAATTTTGATTTATTTTTGTAAACAATTTAACTTCGATTTTGGAAAATTTATGAGAATAGATAAATATTTATGGTGCATGCGGTATTATAAAACTAGAAACATGGTAACCGAAGCTTGCAAAAAAAATCATGTTACCGTAAATGGACTTGTAGCCAAGCCATCTAAGGAAGTTTTTGCTACGGATAAAATCACGTTTAGAAAAGACCAAATAACTCAAATTATTACGGTGCTCGATATTCCTGAAAATCGTGTAGGGGCAAAACTTGTGGATATTTATCGAAAAAATGAAACCCCAGCAGAAGCCTATCAGCATTTAGAATTATTAAAATTATCGAAAGAACATTATCGAAAAAATGGAACTGGAAGACCTACCAAAAAAGACAGGAGAGATATTGATGGATTTCTCCCCTCCCCGACCCTCCCCGAAGCGGAAGGAGACGAGTCTTGATAATAGGAATCGCCATTTAAAACATATTTTAAACCAAAAAAGAAGTTTCAAAACAAGATTCGCAACAAAACACAACGCTTATTTTGACATCTTTGTCAAAGTTTAAAACTTTGACAAAGATTAAAAGCTAAATTTACACATAGAAGATCACAATATTTAATACAAAACAAACAACATAACCATTACCCTTTGCCAGAAATGGCACCCTCTACTTAAGAGAGGGCTGGGGAGAGGGATTAAAACTTTAAACCATGAGCAAGAATATCATCTTAACGAATCAAGAAATTGAACATAAAATAAAAAGAATTGCCTATCAGATCTACGAAACATTTGTAGATGAAGAGGAGATTGTTATTGCAGGAATTGCTTCCAATGGATACGTTTTTGCCAAAAAAATCAGCGACGCCCTTAAAAACATTTCTACATTGAAAATTTCGCTTTGTGAAGTACAAATAAACAAAGTCAATCCTGAATTGCCAGTACACACTTCCTTAACCAAGGAACAATATACTGACAAAGGATTAGTACTTGTAGATGATGTATTAAATTCAGGCACCACATTAATATATGCGGTAAGGCATTTTCTGGACGTTCCTTTAAAGAAATTCAAAACCGTTGTTCTAGTAGATAGAAATCATAAAAAATTCCCTGTAAAAGCCGATTTTAAAGGAATTTCTCTTTCTACTTCTTCATTAGAACACGTTCAGGTAGTTTTTGATGACAACGGAGACAATTATGCTTATTTAAGCTAGTAGATCCAGAATATCTTGAACCGTTTGTTCTTTAGTTCTATCATCCACACTTACTTTGTGTTGTGCATGATTGTAATAAAAACTTCGATCAAAGAGATGTTTGGCAATAAACTCTTTCATTTCGTCCTCATTTTTGTCCGCAATAAGAGGACGTTCACTTTTATTAGCCACTAATCTATTAAACAATGTTTCGATTGAAGCTTTCAAATAAATTGAAACCGTATTTTCTGTATTTAATAATTCGTGATTCTTTGCATAACAGGGAGTCCCCCCTCCCAAACTTAAAATGGAGCTTTTTGGCGAATTCAATAATTCCAGAAAAACTTCGTGTTCGAGTTTTCTAAAATAGATTTCTCCTTTTTGCTCAAAAATTTCATTTACAGACAAATTTGTTCGTTCTTCGATACATTTATCCAAATCCAAATAGGGGATTTTTGTAATTTTCGACAATTTTTTTGCTATTGTAGACTTCCCACAGCCCATGTAACCTAATAAAACAATTTTTTTCATTTGAATAAAACCTTATATACTAAGACATTAAGTCTTTTTGTTAAAAAAAGACAAATTTATACTAAAATAGCTTTGAAAAATTAAAAATAACACCTTATATTTGCACCCGCATTCAAGGAACGAAATAGACTCGATAGCTCAGTTGGTAGAGCACATCACTTTTAATGATGGGGTCCTGGGTTCGAGCCCCAGTCGGGTCACAAAATTTGTGATTATCCTATACGTTTCTTGAATCAATGACTCGATAGCTCAGTTGGTAGAGCACATCACTTTTAATGATGGGGTCCTGGGTTCGAGCCCCAGTCGGGTCACTAAAAGGTCGAGCAGATAGCTTGACCTTTTTTATTTTTAGGCCACGTGGAGAAACGGTAGACTTGCCAGCTTGAGGGGCTGGTGCTCGCAAGGGCGTGTGGGTTCAAATCCCACCGTGGTCACATTTATTACCTATTTATAGGGGTTAACAAGATTTTTAGTCAACATTTACTAAACCAAGTTAAAAAACACTCTTTTAGAGTGTTTTTTTATGACAAATTTTTAAATATTTTACCACTTGTGAGTTCTGTGAGTTTATTCAAAAAAGGTTTAAAATTGCTTGGATAGGACATGTGACCGCTTGAATTTAATTTGAAATCATCAATCCAAATAGTGCAGTTCCAACTTGTGCCATCCATAACCTCATCATCGGGATAATCCTTTTCCCAAGAATTGCAATAGCGGGAAATATAGTTATAAAAGTTATATTTTCGTTCTTCTGAAATCACCAAATCAGCATCAATACTATCTAACGTAAAAATAGCAACATGCTCAAAATGGTAATCGTTTTTGAATATTGGATTAAGTTCAGTCATTACAATTCGATCAACCACTGCCCTATACTCAAAAAGCCCTTTTTTGTAGTTTAAAGAGTAGTTATCTCCAAAATAAGAACCAATTTGAAATTCAAGTTTTTTTATTTTCATGGTTGTATCTTTAAGCCACCATTCCTTTCACAAAAACCTCCACAAACTCCTTCATTTTTGCAATAATTCTATCCCCAATAACTCTTGCTTGTAGAATGCTAGGTCTGTTGTCTAAACATTGGAAAACCTCGTCTTTTATGGGTTCTCTGCCGCTGTAAATATAGGCGTCAATCAATGATTTGAATTGTGCTTTGTCCAGATGTTCTTCCTCACATAGTTTTCCTAATGCGAGTACTTTTTGGTCTTGCCAGAATTTCTCGAATTCGTCTTCAATGCTGTCACCTTCTTTGATGTGAGGCATATTCTCATCGATAAATTTCTGAATCAATTCTCGTTTGCTTCGTAACTGAATGTCGCCACCCAATAAATCAATGATGGCTTTTCTTTGAGCAGCTGCTTCGGTAGGTTTTGCCTCTTCTAATTGGGATAGCAATTTTATGATGTAGGCAACGTTGATTCGGTCTCTGTGGATTAATTCCAATTCAAAATCAATATCGTCGAGAATTGAAGTTTTTTGCTTTTCGTTTTCTCGTTTTACCTTTTCGTATAAGTCTAAGTATTTGCTTTTGTAATCTTCAAATTCCTGCTCGTTAATCAATAAATCCTCCCAATCAAAATCGGTGTAGGATTGCAAAACGTTCATGGCTCGCATCAATTTTCGGAAAGCTTGTACAAATTGTGCTTCTGCTTCTTCGCCTTCTAAATCATTTACACTTTGGTAGGTTGGTGTAATTTCTCGAAGAAGTTTCAAAGCTTCGTCAAACTTCTCCGCTATTTTTTCATAATCGGGCATCGTAACCACTTCAATGGCGTCTTTATTTGAAAACAAAGTAATAGCATCATCAGTTGCTTTTTTGAGGTTTCTGAAGGACAATATGTTCCCTTGTGATTTCTGTTCTCCAAGGATTCGATTGGTTCTCGAAAACGCCTGTATTAAACCGTGTTGTTTCAAGTTTTTATCCACATAAAGCGTATTTACTTTTTTGGCATCAAAACCTGTAAGCATCATATTCACAACAATTACAATGTCTAAACGGTCTTTCTCGTTGTCGAAATTTTCCTTCTCACGGTCTTTTAATCGTTTGCTTATATTTTGAGCATATTTTTGAAATGATTCACTATCTTTTGTCGAATAGCTGGTACCAAACATGTTGTTATAATCACTAATATAACTTTCTAATTTATCTCTGGTGTGCTTTCCTTCATAACTGGTTTGAGGTTCTGCAAAAACATCAAAATCAACTTCATCCTCTGGAAGGAAATCCTGTGCTTCGTCTGAATCTTCATTCGTACCATAGGTGAAAACAGTCGCAATTCGCAAATCGTGAACTCCTGCGGCTTTCTTTTGTTGAAAAAGGTCGTAATACTGAATCACATTATTAATGCTGCTTACCGCCAAAAGGGCTGAATAATCTCGACTAAAGGTTTTCTGATTGTGATAGGCAATAATATAATCTACGATTTTATTGATTCTCTTATCCGAATCTAAAACCTCTTGTTTATCAATATCTTCGACATCGATGTCGATAAAAGAATTGCTCTTGTTTTTGTATTTTCCCACATATTCAATTCCAAAACGCAATACGTTTTCATCCCGAATAGCATCTGTAATCACGTATTTATGCAAGCAGTTGCCAAATAAATCTTTGGTGGTGCGTTTTCCTAAATCATTCTTAGAAGCATTTTCGGCAAATATGGGTGTTCCTGTAAAGCCAATTAATTGACTTTTGTCAAAGAATTTGGTAATTCTATCGTGTGTTTCTCCAAATTGGGAACGGTGGCATTCATCAAATATAAAGACTATTTTCTTATGGCGTAAGGCTTCTATTTTACCAGCAAAACGTTCCGAAACGGCATTATTTAATTTTTGAATCGTAGTTAAAACCAACTTAGTATTATCCGTTAATTGCCGTACCAAGGATTGTGTATTATCCGTAACATCAACACTGTCTTTTTTGAAAGCGTTAAACTCGTTCATGGTTTGAAAATCTAAATCTTTTCTATCGACTACAAAAACGACTTTATACACCTCTGGCAAATCCATAACAATTTGGCTTGCCTTGAACGAAGTTAAGGTTTTACCCGAACCTGTGGTGTGCCAAATGTAAGCGTTCTCATTAGATTTTTTAACCTGATGAATAATCGCTTCCGTGGCAAAATATTGGTACGGTCGCAAAATCATCATTACTTTATGGGTTTCGTTTATCACGATATAATGGGCTACCATTTTGCCCAAATGAGTGGGGTTCAAAAAAGCCGCTGCAAACTCGGTTAACTCGGTGACATTTTTATTATTGGCATCCGCCCAAAAGAAGGTTTGCTTAACGGATTGCAATTTGTTATTTGCTAGATATTTGGTATTCACGCCATTGCTGATTACAAACAATTGTACGTACTGGAATAAGCCATGATTGCTCCAAAAAGAATGCAATTGGTAGCGATTAATTTGGTTGAATGCTTCTTTAATTTCTAAGCCCGAACGTTTGAGTTCTACTTGTACCAAAGGTAAACCATTGACCAAAAGCGTTACATCAAAACGGTTCTTGTAACTGCCTTCCAGACTGATTTGATTGCTAACTTGAAACAGATTTTTGCTGTTATCTTCCGCATTGAAAAACCGTACATAAAACGAAGTGCCATCTTCCTTGGTTAATTGAAAACGGTCTCGTAGTGTTTTGGCTTTTTCAAACACACTGCCTTTGGCTAAATGATTGAGGACAGCATCAAACTCTTTGGCTGTAAAAGAGGTTTCGTTAAAAATTTCCAACTGGCTTTGTAGATTGGAAACCAATGCTTCTCCATCGGGAATGGTTACAGATGAATATTTTAAACCAATCAACTGTTTGATTAAGTTATTTTCTAATATGGCTTCAGATTGGTGGCTCATTATTCTGCTATAAAAATTTGAGAATAGGTGTTTTCTATGTCTTTGATTTCAGTTTCTTTTAAAGCTACGAACTCTTTATTGACAGCTCGTTTTGATAGTTTTCCTGCACTTTGTTCCAAAAAACCAACCAATAGTGCTACCATGTCATCTGGCATTTCATACTTATCATCAATGTAACGCTTAAATTCATCATATTTACGCAAGTAATTTACTTCGGCAGGAATAATATTTACTACAGTATCTTGCACGCAATCGTATAAAAATTCTGCTTGGTCCGTTGCATCAAAATAACGGTAATAGTCTATGGTGTTATTCAATATTTCTATATTTTTATCCAATGTAGGCTTCCATACTATTTTATCTAAAACAGGATGCGAGTAACTTTCTAAAGTTCTTTTGTAATCATTTATATGTGATAAAATGGAAGCCGAAACCGGAAATATCATTCCTTGTTCTGAATACTGCATTTTAGCTAATATATGATGAATAATATAGCGGTGCAAACGGCCATTTCCATCTACAAATGGATGAATAAATACAAAACCAAAAGCTATTATAGTGGCAGCAAGTACAGGGTCTAATGAGGATTGAATTAGGATTTCTTTGGTGCTTAATAAGCCGTTTATTAAGGAATCTAAATCTTCGTGTTTTGCCGAAATATGGTCTGGAATGGGCTCGCCTGTTTCTCGGTCTCTATCTCCTACAAAACCTTCTTGTTTTCTAATGCCCATTTTGGTAAAGCGGTCATTTTCTATAACCAACTGTTGTAGGCGGTTTAATTCGTTAAGAGTAAGCGGATTTATTCCTGCTTGCCCTATGGCATTTCCCCAACGTGCTGCACGGTTACTTCTTGGTTTTTCTCCTTCTATGGTAAACGATGCTTTTGAATCTTTTAGTAATAAATAAGCTGATGCTCGTTGCAATACATCTTTATGCATTTGGTTCAAATAAGCACTTTTTTGTTTTCCAATATTGGATTCAATATCGTTTTTTAGCTTTTCGGTTTTTCGTATTAAAGGACAAAACTGAAGGGTACCAGGCAAATTATTTATAATACGATGCCTTGGTGAACTTACACCTGCAATAGCATATTGTAGCTTTTCATCTACCAGAGGAATTGCTTTTTTTATGGTTAAATCAGGAATTGCTAATTTTTGATTCTGTAACCATTCATACAAAAACCATATTTTACGGCTGTATATTCCTGTGGGTTCTATTTTTAAAAGTGCTATTACTTCTTCTGTTTCCAGCTTTTCAAATAATTTTTTGAAAAATAACAAATGAATCCCTTCGTATTTTAAAGCAAAAACCAATTGCTTATAAAGGGTTTCTTCGGGCTTGTGCTTAGGGGTTAACACGTGCCAACCTTCTACTGTATATTTTTTGTTTTTATCGCTAATAAGCGTAATGACGGTAGGAATAGGAACTGGCAGTTCCAAGTTTTCTATAAGTGCTGCATAACCCACTATGACACCCGCTTCTGGCAGTTTTCTACCATGAAAAGCAGGTATTCTGATTGAAAAAGGGGTATTTTGTTTCATAGTATATGAATTATAGGTATTATTTCAAGGTTGAAAAATAGGTATTTTATTTGTAAAATAGGTATTATTGACTCATAAAAATGAAAAATAGGTATATTGTTATACGAATAGTTGCTGCAATAACCCTTTTTTAAAGCTTCGACATTCTGAATTTGGACAGATTCATACTCTAAACCCCGCAATTGCTTGATTAAATTATTTTCTAATAGTGCTTCAGATTTTTTTGTCATTTTTTTCGCTTTAACTATCTAAAACTAGATTAATATGTTTTTTTTCTTAACCAATACTATTTTCAGATAGCAAATAAATTGAGAACATTACCATTGCAATTTTTTATATTATAAATTTGTTAATAACTCCTGTTGTTTGTTAATAAAAGTGATTTTTATTTCTTATATTTGCACCGAGTTCATTTCTCACTTGAGAAAAGGAAATCGAGAAACGCAAGCCTAGATGCTCTGCGTTTTTTGCTTTTATAAGACTTCTGTGATTCGTCTTTTATATTTCTTTTTTATCTTATCTCTCTGCGCATCCTTTCCTTCTAGATAATATGCTGTAAGTAAAAAATAAATATTATGTTTTAATTTAGGCTCTAACACTATAACATATTTCTCTTCATCATCATACAAATAGGTTCTAAGACCTTCGGGTTCTTTGACAGTGAACAATAACATATTATTTTTCTTTTTTCCATCAATATGATAGCGTACCCAATGTAGTCTTTTTGACCGACTCATTTCAAACTCTCTTTTATTTGTAGCTCTATCTGTAATTACAGTTGTTAAGTGCCTGAATAAGGTGTCCATTTCTATTTTTCCATCACTAGGGCAAGGAATAAGCTTTTTTTTGTTAAAATACACTGGCTGCTTATTAGTAAAGTCCTTATCAAAAACACCTTTAAGTGAAGCTAATCTTTTAGGTTCATTTAGTGAAGCTAAATCAAGATGTTCGTTGTAAATTTTTAAAGTATTTAATGGCATAATTTTATCTTAACTCAATGAAAAACAAATTTAACTTATCAGAGTAGTTGGTCGTCAATAATGCATCCTTGCAATGATGTTTAATTTTATCAATTATCTGAATTTTTGCAATATTTTTTTTATTCTCTTCATTGTGTAAGTACGATATAGCTCCCATCATAAAGTCAGTTACTTGCATAATAATACTTTCATGAGAACGTATGTTTTGTAGGTTTCTAAAAACACCAAATTTAGCATTTAGTACTTCTTTTAATTTATTTACTTTATAAGCACTTAGCGTATCTTTTATGTCTAAATATACATTGTAATTGTATAAACTGTTTAAATTATGATTTAAAAGATAGTAGTACATTTTATAATAAAAATCATCATAGGTTTGATTGAAATTTTTATTGTCAATCTTAGATTTTTCGACACCTACGGTTCTAAATTGTAAGTCTGTTGCAAAAAAATAATCGACCAATTCCAGATAGAAACGTATTTTTGATTTAGAAACATTTGACCATTTTATTTCAGCATAAAAATGGTGTTTCTTTTTTAATTCATTTATTTTTTCAGTGTGAAGTTTAACTTGATTGTAAGCAACACTTGTTGACCCTAAAAACATATATTTTTTATGGTCATTCTCGATGTGACAACTTTCGTCACAGTAGATGTTAAATGTTTTATTCATAATTAAATTTATTACACAAATAGTTGCTGCAATAACCCTTTTTTAAAGCTTTGCGTTTGATTAATTTGCTGGCTGGTACTTTCTATTT
>Ga0209499_1000927_pt1 | contig 21329 bp, 19 predicted proteins | sample C_130208_EF_Meta_FD_187306 | JGI IMG/M metagenome (GOLD analysis project Ga0209499, IMG submission 187306) | Freshwater microbial communities from Lake Croche, Canada to study carbon cycling - C_130208_EF_MetaG (SPAdes) (version 2) | ecosystem: Environmental > Aquatic > Freshwater > Lake... | reverse complement strand
CAAACACATTAAATATACACTCCGGCTCCGGCTGTTTCGGTCCAGGGCCTTGGGATAATGGTGTTGTAGGTCGTGCAATACGACTCATTCTGATTAATATTGGTGGCGCAGCTCCGGGGGAAATTGATAAAGCAACTATGGGTCACCCAGGTAAATTTAGCTATTGCATCGCCGAAAATGAAGCCAATAGTCCATGGCCTTCGTTGTCTGAACAACGCGGATTTGCCAAAGGAATCAGCACTGTTACAGTCGTCGGTGGGGAAGCACCACACAATATTAACGAACATGAAGCAACCACCTCTGGAGGCTTATTAACCACGATTTGTGGCAGCATGGCGCAAACTGGCCAAAATAACGTCTACTACCATGGTGAACCGCTACTCGTGCTCAGTCCAGAGCATGCAGCCACTATCGCCAATGATGGTCTGACTAAAGAGGAGGTGCAACGCATGATCTATGATGATGCGCGCATTCCGATTACCCGCTTTGGGCGTGAAACAATCGAACGTAGACTCTATCGCCGTCTAGGCTATCGCTACAAAAATCGTCATATAACGCCTGACACGTTGGTGAGCATTGCGCAACGATGGGAAGATGTCATGATTATCGTTGCAGGTGGCGCAGGCAAACACTCGATGTATGTGCCTACCTTTGGCGCCACACGCTCAGTTACACGGGCAATACTAAAAAAAGATGGTAGTCCATGGCAACCAAAAGACTTTGCTAAGTAGCAATAGCGCTCAAACGAGATCAAGCAATCATCAAAGTTCCAGATGTTAAAATTAAAAATAAACTAAAAAAAACCTCAACAACACCAATATAAAAAAGGATAACAATCATGAAGGCCGCTTATTTCATGCAAAATGGTGCCCCAGAAGTAATGCAATACGGAGAATTGCCAGACCCTGTTGCTGGCCCAGGACAAGTGTTAATCGAGATCCATGCTGCAAGTGTCAATGCCGCTGATTGGAAAACTCGAGTTGGCTATCGTCAACCAACGACCACATTTCCATTCATTCCTGGCAGAGATTTCTCCGGTGTCATTAAAGCTCTAGGTCCAGATGTCAACGATCTCGCTGTTGGCGACGAAGTATTTGGTGTTACCGAACAGACTGGCGCCAGATCATACGCGGAGCTCATTGCCATAAACGCTGCAATTGTCAGCAAAAAGCCAAAAGCAATTTCGCATATTGAAGCTGCAGCTGTAGGGCTCATTGGACTCACAGCAACTATCGCTATTGAAAACACCTTACAATTAAAATCAGGGGAAACTATTCTAATACAAGGTGGCGCAGGTGGAGTTGCCAGCTTTGCAGTACAACTATCTAAACATATTGGCGCTCATGTCATCAGCACAACAAGCGCTATCAACAGGGATTATGTCCTGAGTCTTGGCGCAGATGAAGTCATCGACTATAACCAACAAGATTTCACTACAGTTATATTAAACTGCGATGCAGCATTCGACACCGTAGGTGGAAATGTTGCAATACGCACATTGAAAGTGCTACGTCCCGGCGGCCGTGCTGCGTTCATTGACGGGGCAGCGCCAAAATCTGAGCGTAGCGATATACAAGCGCTAAAGCCCAATGTTGAGCGCAAACGAGTGCATCTAGACCACATCGCCAAACTGATTACATCAGGCGCCGTCAGAGTGCCTGAAATTAAAACTTACTCACTCACAGAAGCTGCTGCGGCACATCGCGTGAGTGAAGGCAGACATTTTAGAGGAAAACTCGTATTCAAAATACGATAAATAAATCTGTAATTATGTGATGTTAATTTTTTAATTTTTTAATTTTAAATTTTAAATTTTAAATTTTAAATTTGAAAATATCACAACACCAAAAAACAAAAGTAGATCTGGTTCAGGAAAACAGATCTACTGATAATACTTACAAACGCTAAATAGTTTAAGACTTAATCAGTACATTAAACCATTAATCTGGTTTCACACCCGCTGCTTTTACAACATCGGCCCATTGCAATACTTCCTGTGCCAGTTGCTTGCTAAATGCGGGTGCAGGCATACCAACAGTCTCTGCCCCAAGCTTTAGAATTTTTTCTTGTACATCAGCAGATCGGCTCGCTACAATACTCGCATCAGATAGTCTTGCAGTAATGCCTTGCGGCGTAGCGGCTGGTGCGAATAAACCATACCAAACAGCAACATCCATATCTATGCCCGCCTCCTTCATCGTCGGCACATCAGGCATGAACATCGTTCTCTTCGCAGACACAACGCCTAGGGGACGCAATCTGCCTGATGTGACATGGGGCAATAGCGTGGGCAAATTAGAAATCGTCATCTGCACTTCACCACTCATTAAGGCAGTCATTGCAGGAGCGCTGCCACTAAATGGCACATGCATAATATTAGTTTTTGCTTTAATTTTGAATAACTCAGTAGCCAAATGCTGGGGTCCACCCGAAGATGAGTAATTTAATTGGCCAGGCTTTGAACGCGCTAATTGAATCAGTTCATGAGTTGATTTAGTAGGCAAAGACGGATGAACTACTAACAGCAAAGGGCTCGATGCAATCATATTAATCGCGCTAAAATCTTTAAGTGCATCGTAGCGAATATTTTTATATAAACTCATATTAATCGCAATGGCATTGGTATTAAATAGTAAGGTATAGCCATCTGCAATTGACTTAGCGACATACTCAGTACCAATATTTGAATTAGCTCCCGGGCGGTTGTCAATAATGACAGCATGACCAAGACCTTCACTTAACTTAGATGCCAAAATACGAGCAATGGTATCCGTGCCGCCACCTGGGGAAAACCCTACTACCAAACGAATTGGTTTAGACGGATACAACTGCGCCGAAGATGGAATAGCGCCAGCTATGGCGAACACCGCCCATAATAATTTCAAATTTTTAAACAAATAGCGAGCATTCATAGCTGTAACTTTCGTTTATTGAATTTAGACTATGCCCTCTAATCGCAACTGTGCAATTTCATCGCTAGCGTAACCGAACTGCGCTAACACCTGGTCGGTATCTTGCCCCAACTGCGGCGGAGCTATATCTGTATCAGGCAACCCAGAAGCCAGATAAAATCCCAAACGAGGCACATCCACATCTCAATCTAAGACTGGAACATTTGTAAATGTTTTAATAATCTCTCTATTCTAGACCTGAGGCTCTGCCAATATCTCAGGCAATCTTAGTATCACCCCCGCAGGTACATCAACAGCATTTAACAACTGATCCCACTCTGCTGCAGGTCTAAGCCCAAGCGCATCCTCCAACAATGGAATTAAAGCCTCTCAGTGTACCACTCTTAGAGGCCTATCCAAAAAAAGGGTATCGAACCTAAGCTCTGGCCGAACAATAGCATCACACAAACTCTCATATTAACGGTAGCAACATCCACAAAGGGTAGTGACATCTACAAAGTCTCTCTAAATCGTTTTAAGCGTATGCCATCATTAAAATACCTTGCCACGTGGCAAGTTTGCATCTTTAACAACTTTGGCCCACTTCACCAATTCAGCTTGTATATGACGCTTCATTTCCTCGGGCGTATTACCAACAGGATCCAGATCAAGCTTTGTAAACTGCTGCTTTAGCTCAGGATTACTAAGGCTTTTAACAACTTCACGATTCAATGTGGTCAACACAGCCTTAGGCATACCGGCTGGCCCGACAAACCCATACCACCCAGTGGTTTCATAGCCTGGCACTCCGGCCTCTGCAATGGTTGGCAATTCAGGTACCAAATCGGAACGCTTCGAGCTCGTCACTGCAAGCGCAACTAACTTACCAGACTTAACGTGAGGCATAGCAACAGCTGTTGGGCTAAACATCACTTGCACCTGTCCAGTCACCACATCAGTAGCAGCGGGTGCGCCTCCCTTATAGGGCACATGATTCATATCTACATGGGCAAGCGATTTAAACAACTCCCCAGCCAAATGCAAGGTTCCACCTAAGCCAGAACTGGCGAAGTTAAGCTGCCCTGGTTTGGCCTTTGCCAGCGCGATCAACTCTTTAACCGATTTGACTTGCAAAGACGGATTAACAATTAATATAAACACACCAGAAGCAACTACAGTAATCGGTGTAAAGTCTTTCAACAAATCAAACGGTACGTCTGTATAGACATTAGGATTGGATGTGGCACTCGCACTAATCATGGCAATGGTGTAACCATCTGGCACTGCACGAGCAGTAATTTGCATACCAATCATACTATTGGCGCCTGGGCGATTATCGATAATGACCGGCACTCGAACATTTTCTGAGAGCTTCTGGCCCACAATTCGCGCAGCAATATCATTCGGCCCGCCCGGTGCGAAACCGACAATCAAGCGTATAGATTTATTCGGGTATGCCTGCGCTGCTACTGGGTGAACCATACACGCGAGAATTACACCAAGCAATCCACGTACGAACGTAGTGTGAAAAGTTTTTGTAGAGTTCATAGGATGATTTTAAATCCATAATTGGCAAGAGCAAGTATTTTAGCGCATTACCGCAAGAACAGTGCGAAGTAATACACTGAGATATTTTGCCGTTTAAACTATATCCAAAAATTAAGATTGCTGTAATATTCATTGCAATTCAAACTCAAAAAACCAATTAAGATCCACATACATGATGGGCAGATATAAATAATGAAGGTTTTAAGAGGCACTTGGATCGCTATCGGTTGGCTAGGCGTGGGTTTATTACTCTATCTATCACTGACACCAAAACCAATAGATATTTCAATAGACCATGGTGATAAAATTGGCCACCTGTTTGCATATGCATCTTTAACGATCTGGTGGATACAGTTACACTCAGATATCAAACAACAATATTTATTGGCACTAATCTTAATCACTTTAGGTATTGCTATTGAATATATACAAGGCTGGACTGGTTGGCGAACATTTGATTATTTCGACATGCTCGCCAACTGCACAGGGGTTATCATTGGCTGGCTTGCCGCCAAACGCATACCCAACTGTCTTGATCTGTTTAAACCATCAAGAAATGAACACAAAAAAATCGTTCAAAAATGATCATTCAATCAGATCAACAGAAGTAAGCTTCACTGAAGCCGCCATACGCGGTGCATTTTGAAGATGCCAAGCGGTATATTGTTCAGCATAAGTGCTCTCCGCAGCAATCGCATCAATGGGCACAACAACATTTAAGCCGCGAAATACTGCACCAGCAGCAGTATGTAGCACTGCACCATGAGATGCTGTGCCAATAACAATCACTGTCTTAATCCCTTTTTCTTTTAGAATTTTATCAAGATCAGTATTTAAATACTTATCGGGACCAGATCTTACCCAAGGCTCATCACCCACCATAGCAGCTTCTGGCCATATATCAGCAGGCACGCCAGGCTTTGGCAAAATACCTAGCGCATACACAATAAATAAATTTTTTGCTCGTGCTGTAGTCATTAACTTTTTAACAGTTGGCAGCATTGCGATACAACGCGGCCGCACTTCTAAATTGCATGTTGTAGTAGATACATCTAATACCAGAAGCGCAGTATTTTTGGGGTCTACTAATATCTTAGTTAAAGTTGGTGGCGGCGGTGTGTTTACAGCAGACCATTCGCTAATAATGCCTTGTGCATACAAAGAACTCATAAAGAAACCATTACATAAAAATGTCATTACAACACTACGCCACCTGATTTTATGATTCATAAAAATCTCCATGTATTGTTATCAATTAACAGTTAGTTGCTATTTAAGCTTTATTGAGGCAGTGTATCATTTTGACCATGAATCATCTTAATGAATGCTTACAGGATACCGATGAACCCTCATTCTACATTTACAATGTCATTAGCCATACCATTAGCCATTTGGACGCTTGCCTTATTAATTCCTGAGAACTCCCAGGCCGATCAGGTTTATAAAGTTGACTCGGAGCACACATTTGTCAGCTTTAGCTACAAGCACCAGGGTTACTCGATTCAAACGAGCCGTTTTGATAGCGTTACTGGCAACATTACCCTCAACGATCAGAACAACGCTGGGGTTATCGACATCACCATTGATACCAAATCTATTAGCACTGGATCGATCACCTTTAACAAAGTGATTCAAGCAGATGACTTGTTTGCAACCAACCAATACCCTACTGCCAGCTTTAAATCAGAAAAAATTATCTTTAAAAATGAGCGTATCTCAGCAGTCGATGGTACATTAACCATTAAAGGTATTACAAAGCCCATTGCTATTACCCTCACTGGGTTTGCCTGCAGCCGCAGTTTAATTAATTTTAAATACATCTGCGGTGCTAACGCCACAACCAAGCTGAACCGCTCTGATTATAACCTTGGAAAATACGTACCGTTTGTCAGCGATGAGGTCACAATACATATCGCTATTGAAGCCACGAGGGAATAATTAATAATTAATAATTAATAATAAAAAATAAAAAATTGATCATTAAAATTTACAACAATCACTTTCATCAACCGCATCAACCGCTCAGTGCTCAGACTACATCTTCAGGCCGAACACTCTTTAGGCATTATCGCTCATCATTGCTATTCGATCAGCATCACTTTAATTTGACATCTCCTTCAAATGATCTCTGAATTACTCTGCCCATTTCATGAGGTGATTCGTGCGAACACTGACTATGAAACAAAGCTTATGCACTGAATGCCTCAAAACCGAAGCGGTCTTATGATTGCCACAATACGGTCGCAGCGTCAGTATAGTGGAGGGGATTGCTTAGCTGACGGCGTTATATATCTGCCACTTAACGCATTAAATGGGAATTACTCTGAGGCTTGTATTCTTGGTGCTTAACGCCAAAAAAACAAACGTAATTCTCTGCATTACAAATATTTAAATATCTTTAATAATCAATTACTTATAAATAAATAGCAGATCCTTAGCCTTCACTAGCCCAGACCAAATCAAGAAAAAAGACTGATTGGCTAAAGTAATACGACTGATATCCGATTCACCATCTATGATGAAAGTTGCGACCTCAAATGCTACTACCAACTATTACCAACAACAGGATAATTCGGTTGGGGTCAGTGTGTCTTATGCTTTATTAGCCATCAAAACCAATCCGCGCGCGACTTTCAATATCTTAGATACCGCTACCAATATTGAAAAAAATATCAATGTATTGACAAAAATTGCCAACAATATCAAGACAGTCACTTTTAAGGACACAGAACCGCAAACAATTAACATCAACTCAACAGCCTATCTTAGCCAAGGCGGCAAACTGCTCACCAAAAAAATGGTCATGGGGGGCGACAATAATCAGGTCAGTCTCAATGTCTCTAATGTATTGGTCAAGGATGTTGGATTAGTGAGTTCAGATGTTAACGTGAGTCGATATTCAGTCAGTGATTTAGCGACAAATATATCCCTAGACATAAATACCTTAAATAATGGAATTAGTAACCTTGGCGACATTAAAGTAACCGGTTCAGCCGTACCCATTAAGCTGAGCTACGACCAATATACCAATACCAAAAATACCGTTCTCGACAAAATCGTTGGGAATTTCACGCTGAATGTGTATGGCGCCAATACCACCGAAGCACTAGGTTTAGGGTCTGAAACCCATATTAAATCAGTCAGCATTGTAGATCATGCGCAAGCCATTGCTGATAATCTTGACGCCCTAGAGGCCATGGGCTTAAAGATTAATGAGATCAAAAGCGACGATACGAATGTATTTAACGTGTCATCCAGCCAACTTGGAAATGATGCCAAAGTCATCGGTAAGCTGTACAAAGGGTATCAATTAAATGTCTACGATGCAAAATCAACTGATGCGCAAAGTTTAGTCAAAAATAAAAAAATCATCTCACTCGATATTGCCGATACTGCGGAAAATATATCAGCGCATCTGGTTTTATTAAATAAATTAGGCGCTCAAGTTCATACTGTTAAATTAATCGATAATGAACCGCTCACCCTAAGCACCGCAAATTTTCTGAAATATCAAAATATACTCAATAAAATCATAGACCCTAGCTCTACAGACGCTCCAAACGTTACCCCTATTACCGACGTAAACGATGCAAATTATAATAACAATTACCAATTAAATATTACCGAAGCCAGTGCAGCTGATGCAGAAGCACTGAAAGATAATTTACACATAGTCTCAATTTCGGTATCTGACAATAGTTCAGATATTGCCGCTAATTTAGACAATTTAAACGCTAACGATCTTGTTAAAGAGATTACTCAAAACAATGATATCAGATCATTAGAAATCACAGCATATCAATTACTCAATGACACCAAAGCGCTAGCGTTAATCAGTAACAAAGAGAACTTTAGCCTGAGAATTAGCGGTGTCAGCGCATCAGATGCAAAAGATGTTTTGAATGACACAAAATACAATATCACCTCAGTGGCAGTCAGTGATACTGGATCTGCTATTTTATCTAACCTAGAAAGCCTCAAAGAACTAGGCAGCAATTTAACAGAAATCATTCAAAAAGATAATACCGCACCATTAGAACTCACAGCAGAAGACTGGCTAAAAAATCTAGATGTCCTTTCAAAAATAAAAGACAGCTACAACATCAATTTAACCGAAGTGAGTGCAGCAAAAGCAGCTGGATTAGCGCAAGATCCGCATGTTCAATCGATCAAGGTATCAGACACAGGTGATGAGATCTCGAGGAACCTAGGTGCATTGAAAAATTTAGGTGCTACGTTATCGAGCATCACCCAGTCTGATTCAACCGCAATTAAAATTACTGGCAGTCAATACGTAGCGTATTCAAGCACATTAAATAAGCTAGGTCAGACATACACCCTATCGGTCAGCGAAGCTTATGCTAGTCAAATTCAAAGCTTGGCAGCAGATGTAGATCACGTTCATGACATTCAAGTCTCCGATACTGCAGGAAACATTGCCACCAACTTGTCATCACTTCAAGATGCAGCTGCCAACGCCAACGGACCAACGATTAGCGCATCTATCAAAGGCATACCCAGTCCATTCACTCTGAGCAAAACTCGTTTTGATCAATACAAAGACGGACTCAATGCAATCCAAAGCAATTACAAATTAAACATTACTGGCGTATCCGCTTCAGATGCCACTGAAATTGCGGCAAATACTCACGTGATGAGCATGGTCGTCAAGGATGACTCATCAGAATTTTCAAATGTAGATCGACTCAGTCAACTACGCTTAATTGGTAACAAATTAAGCAGCCTTCAGCAAAACGACTTAGGCACATCACTGAAGCTCACCGTTTCGGATTGGGCATCAAATATCGTTCTTTTATCAAAACTCAAGGGATATAGTGTTTCATTAAGCAACGTCAAGGCTGCAAGTGCAAGCAATCTAATCAAAAATAATATTCAAGTTAAGTCTGTTAGCATCAGCGACACTGCCAGTCAAATTTCACTAAATTTTGATAAAATCGCCTCACTTGGATCTTCAGTTCAAGAGCTCACCTTTAAAGATGCTGGTCACTTGCAATTAAGCATGAAGCAATGGAAGGCCACAACCCCTACACTTAGAAAAATACCGGGTGACTATACAATCGACATCACCGGTGCAACCGCGAAAGAAGCAGGCACCCTAGCTAATAATGATGCGATTGGCTCTATTGGAATTGTAGACAACACTGATGGCATATCTTCAAACCTAGATGACTTTCTACAAAACCAAAAAATCTCTAGCGTTAACTTATCAAGCGCACAAAAGCCAATAGCCCTTTCAATGGCGCAACTCATCAGCGACAAGAGTGGCAATAATGTGCTGAATAAAATACAAGGTGGATACAGCTTATTTGTCACCAGCACGAATATCGCTGACATAGACAAAATCATTTCTAATGGCCATGTTGTCAGCGCCGAAATCGAAGGCACTGCAACCCAGATTCGTGACGCATTACCAAACCTCATGCAAGCCGGTAAAGGACTAAAATCGCTAACACTGACCGAGCCTAATTCAACAATGAATATAGATTACGAAATATTCAAACAGTATAAAAGCACACTCAGCATGATTAACCAGCCGTTTAATGTTGCGTTAAATAACATCGCTGCAAGCAGTGCAATTCTTGAATCTCAAAATTCACCATTTAACATGAATTTTAATATTCGTGACAACGCAGACCAAATATCAATTAATCTGGATAATCTATCAGGACTAGGTAATAAATTAACTGGCATATCTACAATTGAACAATCACCAATTCTAAAAATTGGATCTAGGCAATACCTGTCCGATGTAGATACTTTGAACAAAATCAATGTTTCTGGTGACGCTGCAAATTATCAGCTTGATTTATCTGGCGGAGATTTAAATCTTGCCCGTAATCTTCTTTCTAATACATCTGCCGCTGCTCACATCAACGGAATAGCAGTTATAGATAATGCTGATAACATTTCTAACAACTTTGACTTCCTGCAAAATGTAAAGATTAAATCCGTCAAAGTGCTGCCTGATTCTCCGTTACTGAACATTACGGGCGCTCAATATAATAGCGCTGCCTCCATAGCCAAATTGAATGGGCCTTACAGCTTAACAGTCAATGCAGCGTCGCCTACCTTAGCGTCAACTCTACAGTCAGATAATCGCGTGGGCAGCTTTTCAGTTGCCGCCTCCGCCCTTGATATTGGCAACAAACTACCGGACTTACTAGCACTGAGCCACTTGGATCACATTGACATCACAGCAGTCAATGGCGCAATGACACTCACTGCAGAGCAAATGCTAGAAGCGCAAGATTCCCTTGAAAAAATTCGTGGCGATTACTCACTGAAATTAACAAACGTTGCAATGTCAAATCTGGGTCAATTTGACAGCATGAGTCATGTATCCAGTATTAATATCAGTGACACCAGCGAGGCTATTGCGAGCAAGTGGAATGATCTGATTCAGTTAGGTAGTCAGCTGACAAACATAGAGGTCACCACTCAAAACCCATTGGCAATCACACTGGATCAGTGGAATCAATCTTCGGGCGTTATATCAAAGCTATCTAATGGAAAAAACTTTGCTCTATTAGACGTTTCACCAGACCAAGCTACAATAGCGGCTGCACTGAACGATGTCAGCACTGTTTCAATCAAGGGCACAGCAAACCAAGTCTCTGCAAAATTTGATGCATTAGTTCAACTCGGTGATAAGCTTGATGAGATTGAAATCACCGATAACCAAGGTCTAATGTTGACACAAAACCAAATTGACGCTGGGATATCAACCTTAGAGAAGATCAAAGGTGGATATGAGGTCATCAATACGAGTCTGGCATAAAACTATCATTGGGTGAAATCGTTGGACAGTTGGACAGTTGCGCATTCAAATCATCAAGTTCAATGCAACCGAATGCGGTTCTTTAGTTTGCACGCCTAATTTCTAATGACACCCCATCCAAGCACTCCATAAAATAGACCAACAAAGCTTGCCAATTTAACCTCAAGCCTTTGACGAAGCAAGCCTAAGAATGCAAGCTTCATTGAGTAGCGGCACACTGCGCTGAATGAGTGCCTGGTTTGATGCCTGTATTGCAAACAACATAGTCACCCAATAAATACACAATCTAGGCAGAACTTTTAGCATTGAACGCCAATATTACTCAAGCACATAGAACTGCACATGGTATAGCACCTACGCCATTAGGTAATCAAGTAGAAGAATCCCCACCAGTCATCAGCACCATATCGAAAACTTAAGAGGTTGACCTCAATCCATACAACACGCATAGCGCAGCGCGAGGTGCGGGGCATATGGCAATCTCAATCACATGCTAAGTGCCGATAACTGACTTATACGATTAACTACCATCGGGAATAGGAAAGCTGCTGGCCTAATTTTTTAGACCAAATTTCCAATAGTGTGTTGTGAGCGTGCGTAATTGTACAAGCAAAAAAAAATGCACCAATGAGTGAACAGTGATGCGTTTTGACTGGAGGCGCGGGCCGGAGTCAAACCGACCTACACGGATTGCAACGTATATGCGTATAAATTTATCATTATAAATCAATAGGTTAAGCGATGCAATTTAAGCCGTGTAATAAAGCGTGTAAATGATACAACTACGCAATCAAACGCATTACCCCTTCTTGAACAACAGCTTTTGCATAAGCGTCGGTAACACCATTCCAAGAGTCCTCGACCTGTTGCCGAGTAAAACGCAACCGCACTTCCCCACCTTGCCATCGCACATCAACCTCAACAACATCAGGGATGTTTTGCGGTGTCGGCATTGAGCTCCAAGCAAACTCTGGAAGGCTACCACGGAGATTTTGAATGGATTGACGCAGAGAACTGCCGCTCAATTTCAGCTAGTCCTACTCGAAATTCACGCAAAGCCTTAGTTTCCATGGAATGAGACTCTTTCAAAATCATTTGATTGGTAACTCATCAAAATACTCATAGGAGCATGCCACGCATTTTGCATTAAGAAGTTAGCACACAAGACGCTCACTAACTTGAACAGCCTTTCAATAAACGAACTTAACTTACAGTTGCATTTCTGTTCAGACGAATAGTCGCGCTAGCCAAGAACGCATCTGGATCTTCTGGTGAGCGAACCCTCTTAAACGCATTAAGAAGATCTTCATTAGTCACTAACAGTATCATATTTCTGGATGCCTCACTCGCCTGCGCGGGCAGCTGATCAAGTGGCGAACGACACACTAGTACGGCATTAACTTCTGCAGGATGCCCGCTGGTTGCAAGGTATTTAGACAAACTTCCCCGCCTGTCCACAAGTTTGCCGATTTTCGATGCGATATCAGATGTACGAGTAGTGCACTCTACAAGCGCTAGTTTTCCACTTGGAGTGGCAACCACTAGATCTGGAGCATCAGTTTCCAGCTGTACCGATGGTGTAAAACCCAACAGAAATAGAAGTGCCGCGACTCCATGCTCGAATTTTGTTGATTCGGGCGACTCCATAACCGCATTACGGATCATGCGTAAATCTTTGTCGAAGTGCTGTATTGCAAGGTATCGATTGTTACGTGCCTTTGAAGGGTCAACAAACCAATGCCGCCGAACAGTTGTTTGATCTAGCATGAGCATCACGAGGACGCTATAAGACTGAGGAAGACTAATTTGCACTACTCCAGGTCTCCGCTTATTTCGAACTCGGCCCCATGCAATTTCACCTGAAATTTGTTGGCGTCCCAATAGCCCACTTCCGGGCGAAGCTCTAACAGCTAGTCGAACTTTTGAAACATCTAACTTTGGATGCGCATGAAGCGTGATCGTCAATTTATCTGACTCGAGGCGGCATTCTTCAGTTATCAAATCAACTGGAGGGCCCACGCGAATAGTCAGACTATTTGGATTCGCCCCTGGTCCGGGCGGTGTTAGGCCCAACCAGTTACATGCATCCCACAAGCCATCAAAGGGTGGAGTCGCAAGTCGAAGCTCATTGTCAATTGATACAAGTTCGAGATTATTAGATTGCGAGTAACGAGCCCCAAATACCTGTAATTGCAAATCTGAAAACCACCGATCTCGATAAGTCATTTCTGAAAAGTAATCCAACTTAGTCTCTGGGATAAGTCGTAACGTTTGACTCCCGACATCAATCTCACCCGCTATTGCTTTTGTGAGTATCCGAAGTAGTGAAGTTTTGCGATTCGCTGATATTTGTTTGTGCCCAATCAATAAACGAGAACTTGCGATCTGAAAACTCAGATCTGCTCTCTGAGGAGGCATTGGATTTAGCATCAATGCTGCCACAAGAATTTCTGGTCCTGCTTTTGTTGCAGTTGCTATGTAGCGTACGTCGAGGTCGTAACCATCACATAGCCAGTCGCTTGCTGATTGGAGGAAAACTGGGGCCATGTCAGATGCACTCATATTTGCCTTCTATTTTCTTAATGATTGAGCTATTTCAATCATCGTGAATTTCCAATAAAAAATGCGATGCACTAGGTGCAGATCTCATCATTCGAACATGTACTAACTGCTCAGATGATTCGATTGCTGTCCGTATGCATTTTTCAACATCATCACGTATACGAGTACCGAAGATCACAGATTGAATTGCGTCGGCAGGCATTTCAAACAGATTTATCGGATATGGATCGCTGGGTATGGTCGCAATCGAATCATCAAGTGGCCTAACAATCCGCCATTCACGCTCATAGTCCCAATGCCCGCTCTTAACAAGAAATAGATCAGTGGCTTCCATTTCGGCCAATGGTGCACTAGCCCTTGTCTCTCTGTATTGGACACGTCTTAGATGTCGTAAGTCATCCTCAGTAGATAGCTTCTGATGAAAACACGAATGCCATGCATCAAACTCAACGACAAATCCAGTATGGCTGCTTCCATAATGCGCCCACATTAGCAAACTATCTGGCACCTCAGAGAGACATAAAACACCTAGCCGTCGATCAATTTCACCTGTAATAAAAGCTGCGGCGTGCGGCGTCACAGATTCAATTTGGGCCCGAATTTCTGCCCCCTTGGTTTTCACCAAATGCTCCGCTAATGCATGCACCTGCCCTGCAGTGATTGTTGATTTGATATGGAACGGTAGCGACTGATACACACTGCTGGAATCTTCCCGTGTGACATTTCCAAGCCTGCGCAAAATGTCCTCGCCTTTTAGGAATCCAACAATTTCAGGTCGCCCTTCAAATGGATCATTGAATGATCCAAGTTGACTAAAGCGAACTCTTAAGTCATTAAAAAACGAAGAGCGCTCAGGTCCAAAGTATTTGTATAGCTTGCGTGAGATGTCTTTTCGCATATCGTCTGATTAATTCAACGCTCTTCAGCCGAAGGTAAAAGAAAATCGCTCACGAAGATAAATCACCGTGTCCGAAAGTGATTCCGCGTTCAATTTATTACGGCTAACGAATGCATCCCACAACGCAATGCGAGTTCTTTCTTGCGCAAATTGATCACTCAAACCTACTGGGATCACTGTAGGCATCGCAGTCTTTCTTCTCTTGAAAGTCGCGTCCACTGCTTGCTCAAGAATCTCTTGCTCTAAGTCTGCATTACGCAGCAACACCCACAAGTCAAAGTAATCCTTCATGCGACTGTTAGCCATACCTAGCGAAACAATTGCTTCAAACTTTTCTGCAATCACTGTGTACTGCGGATATACACGCAACTCAGGTGCTGGCATGCCTTCGAGCATCACAGGGTATGTTGCCATTTCTGGTGCAGGCGTAACCGCATCACCATAGCCAACATCAACTTGGACTGTGCATTTCGCGCCGTCAATCGTGCCTACGACCGTCACTCGGGTGCCGGAGTAATTTGCGTCTTTGCGAATCTCTTTTGCAGTAATGCTTGCCGACTCAAAGCTAATGCCATCCTCGACCTCAATGGCGCATAAGTCTTCAAACACTTTGATGAGGTGCGGAATCTCTGCCATTCCAAAACCCAACAAGTCGATGTCGCGTGTTGTTCGTAGTGGCACGTCGTACCAAAGATCAAATAGCAAAGCACCTTTAAGCAAGAAGCTGTCGCGATACTCAGACACGGCCAATCGATACAACATCCGCTCCAATGCATAGCGCGTTAACAGGAACTGTGTATTGACGTTATCGGCTTTAGCTTTATTGTCGATACGCGCTCGAACAGAAGCGCCAATGTTCTTCACCGTCATACCAAGCTCTCCATGTAGGGGCGCATGACGTTGGCAGCACGGCAATGTTCAGCCGCTTGCCATAGCTCGTCCATCGTGACCTTCTTTTGCTGCCAAGCATCTCTTAGGGCTTCAAGTGCAACATCAAGACCAACCTTGCTTCTGAACTTAAAACAGTCTGCAATTGTCTTAGCGACATCAGTCACAGGAATATGCACCACCTCATCGACTGACACTGTCGTAACTCCGTACCCCACGTCACTCATACGCACAACATGCAGTGGTGGGTGTTCAATGTTAGGGGTACGCGCCTTCTGCCCAACAGCAACCCAAACTTCATGTGGAGACTGCGTTGTTAGCCCATGCAGCTGCAATGCGGTGAGCAAACAAAAAACCAAATGCGGATATTTGATTGCAATTGGGCCCAGGTCATCTAGCTCAGTTTGTTTACGACCTGCAGGTGCGTAGACACCTCGCGCTACTTTCACCAAGCTGCCGGTCTTCAGGAGTTGCTGAAGCGTTCCCCCTGCTGCGCCGACTAGTGCCAGCTCACGCGCACGAACAAATCCTTGCTTCTTTGCAAGGTCGAGGGCTGGGTGTTGAATGATCGAGTGCATGCGTACATTTTACGCTTTCGTCTGTACTTGTCAATAAGTACCTCCATTTTCATAAAAACAGAGGAGGAGGGATTTGAATTTCAAAGTGCAAGTGTGCAGACGAAAAAAACGCACCACTGAACGAACAGTGATGCGTTGTGACTGGAGGCGCGACCCAGAGTCGAACTGGGCTAAACGAATTTGCAATCCGCGCCTAGAGGGCAAGTTCAGACGCCCAAGATAAATAAAGTCAAACTTCAAAATTTCTAAGTGAACTGACCACTGCTGAGCTTCAGCGTTGACTAGAGTATGTAGAGTATGCAGAGGCGATGAATGCTTACCTAAAAAGATCAAGCAAAAGCTAAAGGGATTAAGTCGAGTTCCATAAAGAACTCAATCTCTCATGCTAAGCTAATAATAGCGTCCAACTTCTTGGGGTCAGATCATTTGAAGTGATACTAAATATTAGGTTAGTTCAAACTAATAAACAGACATACCCTCAAATAAGCTTACATGCTATTTAGGATTTGATTTTTCTTAGCATTGTATTCATCCTGATTAATCAATCCTTTTTTCAGCATGTTATTTAAACTCTCTAGCTTCTGCACTAAATTTTGAGATTCCTCATTACCCTTTGATTGAGATAAAGGCGCGACTCCCGAGCTATTTGCTGGGATATTGCCTACATTCCCAACGCTATTCATATTGTTTTGACCATTCAATGGCTGCTCATTAATAAATGGTGTTGTTGGGCATCTCTTTTCAACAAGCATTTGTTGAAGACGATCATATCTTGCCTTGGCTGCTTTTTGCTCAGCTGAAGCAGCGCCACCTAAATCCATGAAAAACCAAGGGACGAGAAGAAAGGCGCCCGCAACTGCTAGCGCAGAATTAACACCAATTTGTTTATTCCTGTTTCCATCAGCCTCAATCTGGGCCGTAATCATTTGTTGCATTTCATTGGTTATAGCGCTACAACTTTTAGTCTCATCACCAACTTGCGCTATGGGCACAGGCACTGCAACAGTACTTGCACAGCCTGAAATAAATATCGAAAGAGACAGCAGCATTGCAATGATTTTTTTCATTTGGATTCCTTGCTTGAGAGGCATGAGAGGCTTTAGAGGCTTTAGAGGCTTTAGCAGCTTTAGCAGCTTTAGCAGCTTTAGCAGCTTTAGCGTGTTTGAGTTAACTTACTCTTTAAGTATAGCCTAATTAGGCTAAGTCAGTCAGATTACAGAAGTCCTGAGTACAATCATACAAACCTTAAGCATTTGCTTGCATCTCTGGGCTGATGCACGACAACTCGTAAATTACTACGCTGTGTGGACCCAGTTCTCTGCTTCCAGCGCAGGCACCCGTGCGAACTCCTCCATGTTGTTCGTCACCAGCACTAGGCCTTCGCTGCGGGCGTGCGCTGCAATGTGCATATCGTTCACACCGATAGGCTGGCCGAGTTTTTCCAAGGCGGCGCGCATGACTCCGTAATGTTGCGCGGCCTTGGGGCCATAGGGCAGAACTTCTAGGCGACTGCAAAAGTCCTCGATAGCGGCTAGGCTCTCGCTTACCCGGCTGCTTTTCTCCGCACCGTATAAGAGTTCGGCGAGGGTAACGGAGGAAACTGCCATGCGGCTGGTGTTGGGTGGCGCGCTCGGGCAGGAAGTCGTCGCTAACTGTGGGGCCACCCAGAAAGAAACTATCCCAGGTTTGACCTAGGGGGGAGATGATGCGCTCGTTACCTTTGACGCGTATCTCTACCTTTTGGACACCCTCGGGTAGACGCACGTCCGTAGGGAGACGAACGGCCTGGGTACGGTTATTAACGAAAACAGTGCCGATGGACATGATGACCTCTCAAGAACGGTATATAGCAATTGTATAGGCGGTTCCGCAGTAGTCAATTGGGCGTTTTACAAAGTTCTCTGTTCCGCCACAGCACACGCTTTAAGAACTCGTCCGAACAACGTCCTGACTGAACTGAGCTAATTTTTAGCACCAATCCCTAAGGGGTTTATTTCTTAAAAAATGAGGCTAAATTAGTTAACTTACAGCATTAAAAAACATAGAACAAGAGCCATAAAACAGTGCTACTGTGAATCTGATCAGTACGTCTTTTCGAGACTTAACCCAACAACTAAAGAGAAACTTCATGCACTCAGTTTTCAAGACACTTCTAGTGCTTTTTGTAGTTCTGTTTCAAGCATCTGCGTTTGCTGACAATAGGTACTCATACAACGCTCGAATTCAGTGACCCAACAACACAAGCATCACAAACAACGAGTACTTCTATGCTGCGACTGACATGTACGCAAAGAATGAAGTCATGCGAGTTCTGAACAACAACACAAGCTATCGCGGGAAAGGCTGCAAGTTGATTAAGTTGACTTCTGACAAGCCACAACCAAAGGAGCGGCAGTCGAAGTCATATGAAGTTAGAATTCAGTGGGGCGGCAATGACAGCAGTGACTCAACGCAGTACTTCAGTGCAGTCAGCGATCTAGAAGCTGAGAACAAAGCACGAAGAATTCTGAACAATAACATTTCATTCAGAGGTCGTGGCTGTCGGATCATGTAGTTGAACAGTCGCTAGCAGTAGTCAATTCAACCATCGATCAAGCTGATGTGACACGTAGTCTTTGTCGAGACTGTGACCATCGTTCTGAACGATGTTGACTGTGATGCCAAGCAGATCTGCGAAAGCTGTGACGTTTGACGGATTACTTTGCCAATCTTCAGATCCCACGAGAATTTCATAATCGGTGTGCGTCGCCTTTGGTACACCTCTTTGTGCGATGCTGAGAGTAATTTCAAGCCAACACTCCGTTTTTAAAATGCGCATGGCCCGGTTTTGGAGGGAACTTGGCTCCCGGGCAAAATATTATTTGACACAGTGTTTTTTTGAGGCGTATAATTCTTCTACCAACTAATAGGTAGATAAACAAAGTCATCCAATGCATTCGCTCAAAGAACTTTCTCCTTCAGCCCTGCGCATCGTTGACGCAGCGCAGGGCTTGATCCAAGAAGTGGGCTACAACGGTTTTTCGTTTGAGCACATTTCTCAAGCGGTAGGCATGCGCAAAGCGAGTGTTCATCACCACTTTGGCTCTAAGGCCGATTTGGGGGTGGCGGTGGTTCAGCGCTACAGATATCAGTTTGAAGCGACTTTGCAGCAGATTGTGGTGGCGGTGAAGACAGCGCCTGAGCGGCTGCGGGCCTATGCAGACTTGTTTGAAAAAGCGTCTCACAACAGCAAGTACATCTGTGTCTGCGGCATGTTGGGGGCAGAAACCAATTCACTGGATCCGGCCGTCAACGCCGAGGTGCAGGAGTTTTTTCAACTCAACCTGGTTTGGTTGAGTGAAGTGATTCAAGAGGGCCTGAGCAGTCGCACATTGCGCAGCGCGCACCAAGCGTCTGAATTGGCCGCCAGCTATTTGTCGCTGCTGGAAGGGGCCATGTTGGTGGGCCGCAGCGTGAAGATGGCAATGGGGCCGCGCCGCATGGGAGATTTGTTTCTTTCAAGTTTGACGTGAGTCGTTTTTTTAACTGGTAAAACTACCTTTTAGTAGGTAGTTTTACCAAAAAGAGCAACAACGGCTGAAAAGTATCAGCAGTTGCAGCAAGGGAGGATGCGGGAATGGTTCACGCATCTTTATTTTGAAAGTCAAGCCGCTAAGGCAGAAAAGGGAGTTTGAAATGAGCACAGGTAACAAACAAAAACGCGTTTTATTGGTCATGTCGTCTGTAGACGAAATGGGCATCAGCGGTAAGCACACGGGCACTTGGTTCACCGAGTTGGCCGCGCCTTACTACATCTTGACCGAAGCCGGTTACGAAGTGGTTTTGGCATCGCCTGACGGTGGCGAAGCACCTATCGATTTGCTGAGCATGAAAGCGCCTTTCACCACCGAATACACACAGCGTTTCTTGAAGGACGAAGTGGCCTTGCACGCAGCCAAAGAAACCCGGAAATTACGCAACGTCGACTACAACACCTTTGACGCAGTGTTTTTCCCTGGGGGATACGGCTTGCTGTGGGACTTGGCCCACGACTCGCACGTGATCAAGTTGATTCAGAATTTCTACACCAGCAACCGTCCCATCGCCATGGTGTGTCATGCACCTGCCATCTTGCGTGATGTCAGGTTGCCAAGCGGTGAGTACCTGGTCAAAGGTGTGAACCTGACAGGCTTTAAGAACGACGAAGACACAGCAATTGAGTTGCTCAAGCACCTGTTGTTTTCGCTGGAAGATGAGCTCAAGGGCCGTGGCGCGAAGTACCACAGCAAAGCTAATTGGGAAGCAAATGTGGTGATCGATGGTCCGTTGATGACGGGTCAAAGTCCAGCATCGGCACCTCCTTTGGCTGAAGCCTTGGCAGAGCGACTCAAAGGCTAAAGCGTCCATGCATCCGATGAAGGCTGTTTAACTGCCTTCATCGGAGGATGAGATGATTTGATTAAAAGAAAGCAAAAACAATGACAGTCAAAACCGTTTTGATCGCAGGCAGCAGTGGCGGCTTGGGGCAGGCGCTGGCCGACAAGTTTAGTGCAGGTGGCTACCACGTGGTTGCCGTATCGCGTCATGGCCATGGGCACACCCATGCCGACTTGAGTGACGCACAAGCCACCCGCGCCTTGTTCGACAACCTAGACCCCGACAAGCCCTTGGCCGGCGTGATTCACAACGCCATGCAGTTTCACCGCGAGGCATTTTTAGACACCTCTGCACAGACATTTGAAGATGTGTGGCGTTCCATGACACTGACCGCGGTGAACGTGGCACACCAGGCCATTCCTCGCCTGCGGGCCCGGGGCGGTGGCTGCCTGATTTTCAGTGGTGCATCCGGCAGCTTGAGGGCGGGTCCGCAATTTTCTGCTTTCAGCAGTGCCAAGTTTGCGCTGCGCGGTTTGACCCAGGCCTTGGCGCGCGAGCACTCGGCCGATGGCATCCACGTGGTGCATACCGTTTTGGATGGTTTGATTTGGTCCGACAAAACGCAGCAACGATTCAAGTCGGCGCAGCAGAACAGCAGTATGGTTCCGACCGATTTGGCCGAGGTCTATTGGCAACTCTTTCACCAGCCTTCCAACGCTTGGACCCATGAACTCGATCTGCGGCCCATGAGTGCTCGGATCTGAAAGGAAACACATATGTCACCTCCCATCGTGGTCGTCGGCGCAGGC
>Ga0209499_1000926_pt1 | contig 21335 bp, 19 predicted proteins | sample C_130208_EF_Meta_FD_187306 | JGI IMG/M metagenome (GOLD analysis project Ga0209499, IMG submission 187306) | Freshwater microbial communities from Lake Croche, Canada to study carbon cycling - C_130208_EF_MetaG (SPAdes) (version 2) | ecosystem: Environmental > Aquatic > Freshwater > Lake... | reverse complement strand
GCCAAGTTCTTGGGCTGAGTTCAAAACTTTGTAGGTCGAGTTACTCAATTGAGGTGATGAAACCGATGATCCACTCGCGCTCGGCAATGAACCAAGTGCGGCTCGAACCTGTGTGGTCAATGTTGAGACGTTGACACCGACCGCATTGAGCAGTGCTGAAGCAATACCGTCACCTTGCTGAAGTAGCGAGTCCAGAAGGTGTAAGGGCTCAACTTGTGGATTGCCTTGAGCAGCCGCAATGCGCACAGCAGCGCCCAGCGCATCCTGACTTTTCGTTGTGAATTGAATATCCATTGTCATATTCCTTATCGCTGGGAACGGCGATTGGGTCGCCAAACAACTATTGCTGTCGAGGCCTTCTCTCGGTGAAACTCACGAAGTTGAGTGCGAAGACCTTCGACCTCTTCTTGTAGAACAAGAATGCGACGAATGCCTTCAAGGGATAAGCCTTCTGCAGAAAGGTCCGCTATCTCGCGCAAGCGAGTAATGTCGCGGCCTGAATACAACCGGTTACGTCCACCAACTCTCGTGGGTGAAACCAGGCCAAGTCGGTCGTACTGCCGCAAAGTTTGCGGATGGAGTCCTGCGAGTTGCGCCGCTACTGAAATAGCGAAAACTGGGTGGTCATCTGCAACCTGGAAGCGGTCCATTTCATTGTCCTGCCATAGCAATCAGATCGCGACGAGGATCATGGTCCGCAGTCAATGTTGCATAAGCTTCCAACGCGGAGCGTGCCTCGTCACTCAACTTTTGCGGAACCGCCACTTCGATAGTCACCAGCAGGTCTCCTTGCTTGCCATCCTTGCGCTGGATCCCCTTGCCCTTCACACGAAATGTTTTCCCGGTTGTCGTGCCAGCCGGAATGCGAAGCGTTACGTTTCCATGACGTGGGGTTGGCACCGTGATCTGCGATCCAAGTGCTGCTTCGCTAAAAGTGACAGGGACCGTAAAGGTGATGTTGTCGCCTTTACGTGTATACAACGCATGCGGGGTGACATGCACATTGACGAAAAGGTCTCCAGCAGGTCCTCCCCGTTCACCGGGCGTTCCCTTGCCAGCAACTCGAATCTGAGTTTCATCTTTCACCCCAGCAGGCAAGCGCACCTGAACTGTTCGGGTTTTCATCGTGCTGCCATTACCTCGACAGGTGGCGCAAGGACTGTCAATGATGCGACCGCGTCCTTGACAGGCTCCGCAGGTTTCCGGGAAGGCAAACCCACCGGCATTGCGCGCGACCTGACCTTGTCCATTGCAGTTTGGGCAGGTGCGAGCTTTCGTACCGGGAGTGGCCCCAGTTCCGTGACAACTATCGCAAGTGCCTTCAGTTCGAAGACTCAACGGCACGGTGACGCCATCCAGCGCATCATCAAAACTCAAAGTGAGTTCAGTTTCTAAATCCCCACCTCGGCGTGGTTGCGGTGCACGTGACCCACCGCGTCCACGATTGAAGATTCCTCCTAGGAGGTCACTGAAGTCGCCGCCTTGCCCACCGAAGACGTCGTCCATATTGACGTTGTATGAACCGCCGCCAGGGGCACCCGAGCCGTAACCACCAGGACCAAATCCACCCGATGCAAACATCGCGCGAGCTTCGTCGTATTCACGATGCTTTTCAGCATCCGACAACACGTCATAGGCCTCAGAAACTTCTTTGAATTTCGCTTCAGCTTTTGGATTGTCTGGATTCTTATCGGGATGCAATTCACGGGCCAGCTTGCGGTACTTCTTCTTAATCTCGTCGGCTGTGGCATCTTTGCTCACACCCAACAAGGCATAGAAGTCCTTTTCAAGCCAATCCTTGTTCACAATTTTTCCTTTTAGTCTGTTCCAGCAACGGCTACCCGCGCTGGGCGAAGAACTCGTCCGGCATAGCGGTATCCGGATTGGTACACCGAAACGACGGTTGGTTCGGTAACTGCATCGTTTGATTCACTGGTCAGTGCCTCATGCATGGCTGGATCGAAAGGCTCATTTGCTTCGCCGTATGTTTCCAGTCCCAACTTTGCACATGTTGCCTGCAAAGTTTCGCCAACAGACTTAAACGTGCCTTCCAATTCACCGTGCTCTCGAGCGCGATCAATGTCATCGAGGATGGGAAGCAAACTTGACAGAACACCGCCAATTGCAGTTTCACGACTCAGTTCACGATCACGGTCAACGCGCTTGCGGTAATTGGCATATTCGGCGTGCACTCGCTGAAGATCGCCTATGAGTTCTGCGACTTTCGACTCAGCCTCGCTGATTTCAACGTCAACTTCGACACCAGTGGTCTGCGCACCCTCGTCAGGTTCGCCAGCAGTTTCCTGCTGGCGAACCTCGAAGGTTTCCGGGTCGATCCGACGTTTATCGGTTACCCGAACACCGAGGTCTTCGGTTTCCTCGTTGCTCACTTGGTTTCGTCCTCTTCAACAATCTCTGCGTCAACAACATCGTCATCGTTGTCAGCTTGTGCGTCGCCGCCTGCGGCCGCATCAGCGGCTGCGGTTGCTTCATACATTGCGGATCCAAGAGCCTGACTAGCTTGGGCAACCTTTTCTGTTGCTTCCCGCATGGCAGGTAGATCGTTGTCTGCGATTGCCTTCTTGAGTTCTTCAAGCGGGCCATCAACGTTCGCCTTTGCATCGGCCGGAACCTTGTCGGCGTTATCTGCCAAGAACTTTTCAGTCTGGTAGACCAGTGACTCTGCAGTATTACGAACTTCTGCTTCATCGCGACGAGCCTTGTCTTCGTCTGCATGCGCCTCGGCGTCACGCATCATCCGATCAATGTCGTCCTTGCTAAGAGCAGATCCGCCAGAAATAGTCATCGACTGCTCTTTGCTCGTTGCGCGGTCCTTTGCAGAAACGTGAACGATGCCGTTCGCATCAATGTCGAAGGTAACTTCAATCTGTGGAATGCCACGTGGGGCTGGTGGCAGGCCGGTCAGTTCGAAAGTTCCTAACCGCTTGTTGTAAGCGGCCATCTCGCGCTCACCTTGATAAACGGAGATCAAAACCGACGGCTGATTGTCTTCTGCCGTCGTGAAGGTCTCAGACCGCTTGGTAGGGATTGTGGTGTTGCGTTCAATGAGCTTGGTCATCACGCCACCCTTAGTTTCGATACCCAAGGAAAGCGGAGTGACATCTAGAAGAAGTACATCTTTGACTTCACCCTTGAGCACGCCTGCTTGCAGCGCAGCACCAATAGCAACGACTTCATCGGGGTTAACGCCCTTGTGAGGCTCCTTGCCCGTCTCGGCCTTCACTAATTCGCTGACTGCTGGCATACGAGTTGAGCCGCCGACGAGAACAACCTGATCGATTTTATCGATGGAAATTCCGGCGTCTTTGAGAACAGCGCGTACTGGCTTCTTGGTTCGCTCAAGTAGATCCGCTGTCATCTGCTCAAACTGTGAACGAGATAGCGACTCTTCTAAGTGCAACGGGCCCTCAGCACTTGCAGTGATGTACGGCAAGTTGATTGTCGAGTTCATTGAACTAGAAAGTTCAATCTTTGCTTTTTCAGCTGCTTCGCGCAGACGCTGCATTGCCATCTTGTCTTTGGACAAGTCGACTCCGTGAGCGTTCTTGAAGGACGTCACCATCCAATCAACTACCGCGTTGTCCCAGTCGTCGCCACCGAGGTGGTTGTCGCCACTGGTTGCCTTAACTTCTACAACACCGTCACCGATTTCAAGAAGTGAAACGTCGAATGTGCCGCCTCCGAGGTCGAATACCAAGATGGTTTGTTCGACGTCACCCTTGTCTAGTCCGTAGGCAAGCGCAGCAGAAGTTGGCTCGTTGATGATGCGCAAAACATTGAGCCCCGCGATTTCGCCGGCTTCTTTAGTTGCCTGGCGCTCAGCATCACTGAAGTAAGCGGGAACGGTGATCACGGCGTCGGAAACTGTTTCACCGAGGTAGGCCTCAGCATCACGCTTCAACTTCATCAGCGTACGAGCGCTGATTTCCTGTGGGTTGTAAGCCTTGCCGTCGATATCAACAGTCCAATTGGTGCCCATGTGACGCTTCACCGAACGAATGGTTCGGTCAACGTTGGTAACGGCCTGGCGCTTGGCTACTTCGCCAACCAGCACTTCGCCGTTTTTTGCGAATGCAACTACGGATGGTGTGGTCCGAGCGCCTTCCGCGTTAGCAATGACAACGGGTTCGCCGCCCTCAAGAACTGAGACAACGGAGTTGGTCGTTCCCAGGTCGATACCTACTGCACGGGACATAACTGTCGTACTCCTTTATCGTTATCTGACCGGGTTGGTCAGAAGGTCAATAATTCAAGTCTCCCCATCCCAGCCACCTGTTGCAAGTTGAGCATCAAGTGACTTGAGTCGAGTGGACTCATATCTACACAACTCAGTGTCCCCGACAGTTATTCCCACGAAAATCCAGATATTTATGTGATCTGGGTCACTTTACTGTGAGCGGTCTTCGATTTCCCACAGGTGATCAGCCAGATGCCAGCCAACCCGGCGAGCGGTATAGGCCGGGCTCCAATCCCCTTTTGCACATTTACGCGTGTAGACCTTGTTGACCTCGGCAACGTGCGAAGCAATCTTGCTCGTATCGCGCCCGCCACCCCGTGGGCCTTTACGCAGCCTTTCAGGCGCTGCGGTCACGGCTCGATCGAAGGCGAGCTGACAGGCATCCACGAGTTGGTCGAGTTTGGTTTGCTGAGCATGATTCAGCACGGTGAGTTCGCCTTGAGCAGGTATCGCAGGTGCCCCAAAATCAGTCGTGGAATTTCCTGCGACACGTTCAATGATCGCCACCTCGTTAGTCCTTGGGATTCGGACATCTACCAAGGCAGCAATGGACGCGTAACGATCCCGATAAGCCAATAACTGTTCAATTGCAAGAGTTTCTGTCTTGGCCGAACGAACCCATCCTGGGTAATGAATTGCCGAAGCGAAGACTTTCTTCTGACCAACCTCGATCACGACATCTAATTCGCGTCTGGCTGGCATGGGTGCTAATTCGTACTAAATCTGCGTGCGGTGAAAGTTCGCAAACGATCGGCTTGGCGTCGGCCCGCGCTGCCCTTGGTAGCGAGAACCGTATTTCTGAGATCCATACGGATGCTCGGCCGGACTAGAAAGTCGGAACAAGCACAACTGGCCAATCTTCATGCCCGGGTAGAGCAGGATCGGCAAATTGGCGACATTGGCAAGTTCGAGGGTCACATGGCCCGAAAAACCTGGATCAATGAAACCAGCAGTTGAGTGGGTGAGCAGTCCAAGGCGACCTAACGAGGACTTACCTTCGAGGCGACCAGCAAGATCGTCTGGAAGTGAGACCACTTCATAGGTTGATCCGAGCACGAATTCACCAGGGTGCAGCACGAAAGGTTCATCGCCTTCAGGCTCAATGAGCCGAGTGAGCTCTGGCTGCTCTGTCATCGGGTCAATAAATGGGTATTTGTGGTTCTCGAAAACCCGAAACCATCGGTCTAGGCGCACGTCAATACTCGAGGGCTGCATCATCGAGTCGTCATACGGCTCAACTACAACGCGTCCCGAGGCGAGCTCGGCCTTGAAATCTCCATCTGAAAGCAGCACGACGTCAGGCTATCCAACCCCGTTGCTGTTTGCACAGATGGCTGCACTTCCAAACCTGAGCCTCACTTCTCAAGACACAGCCGCAGGAACCGACGTGGGGCAATTGACGTCCAACGACTGTGAAAAACAAGTGGCTGAGCCGGGTAGCAATCACACTTTTCACCTTGATTGGCCTGAGCATGGCAACTGCTGGGGCGCAAGCTGTCACTACTTCATCACCCACGGCCATCGCATCTGAAGTTTCGGGTTTTCGCCATGACGTATCCGGGCTCTTGAACTCCTATTACAAGACCTATGGAAGTCGGCTCAATCCATCTGAGAAAACCCAGATGAGCGGGCTGATAGCCCAGGTAGACACAGAGCTCGCCCAACTCCATCGGAAAAGCAAAAATGCAGCAACGCTTGCTCACTCACTCGCGCCCGCGTCGAAGCAGAAACTTGCAGCTAAAAACCTGGCCAAGAGTTACGACTCTGCATATTCACATGCCTTAGCTAGCCTCCAGCAGGTGGAGCCAATTCTTGCGCCAAAACTTTCACTCTTCGAAGTGCTCCAAGCCAAAGCTGATCTCGATCAATCAATGCAGCAGTTTGAATTGCTCGGCACTCGGATTCATCAAGCCGCTCAATAGGGCACGCTAATCATGGTTGCCCGGACCTGAGCGCCGCAATCGTTTGGTAACACTGCGAGTTTTCTTGGTGTTCAAACGTCGTTCCACGGAACCCTTAGTTGGCCGCGTTGCTTTTCGCGTTCGAGCCGGCGGAGCTATCGCTTCTCTCAGCATCTGGGCTAAACGCTGCTCTGCAGCCTTGCGATTCTGCAACTGTGAGCGTTGTTCGGAAGCTGCAATCGTGATGACGCCATCGACGAGTTTGCCCGCCAGTCGTGCCAACGCACGCTCGCGCAAAAACTCCGACATGCTCGTAGAGTTTGCGAGATCGAAACTTAATTGCACTCTCGAATCGGCAGTGTTCACACCTTGCCCACCAGGACCTGAGGATCTGGAAAACTTCACGACCAGTTCAGCTTGTGGAATCACCACAGACTTACTGATCACGAGATCGTCAGGCATGCCTCAACTTTATTCCAAAACTGGCGATGAAGGTGGTGGCCAAGGAGAACCAACGGCGGTCTGGGCTGGAAAAGCACCGCTACTCACAACCGCTTCGCTTAGGGCAAACGTGAAGTCGTACAGGTAGTTCAGTTCAGCAACGCTCAACTGGTTCCAGGCATTCATACAGGCTTCGTCAGTTTGAATCTCAATACTCTCTCGAAGTTCTTGACCTTCAGACGTCAATGAACCGTCATTGTTTAAAAGCCCGCGTCCAGCCAGTCGTGCCTGGGCTGTTGACCAAATTTCATCAGTCATATTCCGAGTCTTTCGCAACATCTTGACGTCGTAGTTCGCTTCACCCCATGTCGTTGAAAGAACCTGTACTTCAGCAACGGTGAGATTGTGCGAAATCAATACGGCAATATGTGCATCGCCACGATATTCCCGCAAAGTGCTCCAAGCGCGCCAGAATTTCGCCCAGGGTTCTGCCGGTAATTCGATGGCTTGATTGCCAGACGCTAACGGACGACCAGAAACGTCAAGATTTCCGATCACAATGCCAAGCTGGTTGGCAAGTGAATGTAAGTCTGCCTGATTTGTTTCACGCGGCAATACCCGCAGAGCCATCACGGGAATGGTTGCGTGATGGGTCGCTATGACCTCTGCAGGGGACGTGAATGCCCAGATTGGTGATAGAAACTCTTCGAATTGGCTCCGCGGAAATGCGTGAAAAGCCGCCGCCACCGTCGCACTGCCGGCTTCACCTAAAACGGCGCCACGTGCGGCAAGAAAGACACCACGTTTATGAATACCGAGGCCAGTCATGGCTTCGAACATTTCAGGACTGGCGAGCCCATACAAAGTAAATGGCTCAGCCGCGGCCCACATCGCCCGCGCCAATGAGGAGGGATGCTGATGCACGACCATAGTTGTCTCCTAAAAATCAACAGTTGATGCAACTTAGTCGACCCGACGGAAGAAGCGGGTAAGGTTACCGAGCACCTTCGCGGGCGTAGCTCAGTGGTAGAGCGCTAGCTTCCCAAGCTAGATATGCGGGTTCGATTCCCGTCGCCCGCTCCGCTCGGAGTGGCTCTCGGAATCGGGAGGAACAACGTGACGAATCTCGTAACCTGATAATCGTTCAGTCGATTACTTCATTGATGGTGGAAATGGTGTTTCTACTAAGAACGTCGTCACTAGCCCGACTATCACAGCCGAAATCGCTACCCAGTACCACCAGTAACTTGCGATTCTTGGCTGCCACGTTGTTCCTGTTGAATATTTTCCCATCCACCCGCGCGTCACCATGCCTAACGTAATAAGCATGGTGAGGAATAAGTGAAACGCATTCGCACCGGCAAGTGTCACTATTGCAGAAGAGTAAGCACTCGAAAAATAGCCGTTGTCTGCACCCGGGAAGTTATACGTGGTGAGTTGATGAAACTGCAGCAAGAAAGCCACCACCACGGCGACCAGGGCTACTAGGGAGCAACCCTTGAATACAGTCGAACGTTCCTTCATTAAAGAGTGAACGCCAAATGCAAATACGAGCGCACCTGCAACTAACACGCCGTTAATGACCCACGTGGGTCCAGCTGCGGAAGCCGTAATTTCCTCCGGCAGCCACTTACCGTTTACGTTAAGAAACCGCAGATACAAGTAACTAAAAATCAAACAGCCAACAAATGCAATGTCGGCAACAATAAGTAAGACCACACCCATTCGGTCGCGGCGTCCGACTTCGTCGGGGGAATCGCGATGAACAAGTGAGTGCGTTTCGGTGCTCATACGCTCGATCCTTCCTTGGGTTCTGATGCTGGCCTTCCGTACCCATACGCATCTTCAGTAATGATTGGTAGAACATCAAAATTCTCCAGCGGCACCGGCGTAGGAACCTGCCATTCAAGAGTTTTTGCTCCCCAGGGGTTCGACGGCGCAACTTCACCATGCCGCCAAGAACTAATGATTGTGTAAAGAAACACGAGTGCTCCTAAACCAATCGTGTAGGCGCCCATCGTGGACACAAAATTTCCTGTCGTATACATATCTGAATAATTGAAAACTCGCCGTGGCTGTCCTCCCAAGCCCACCATGAACATCCCCATGAAGGTCACTTGGAAGCCAATCTGGATCATCCAAAAACCCCAGAAGCCAATCTTTTCATCAATCATTCGGCCGGTCATTTTTGGGAACCAATACACAACAGCACCGAGCGCACCAGTCAGTGCTACTCCCATGAGCGTGTAATGGAAATGTGCTGTGACAAACATAGAACCGTGCATCGCTTCATCGGCAGGAATATCAGATAGGTAGACGCCAGTAATTCCACCGATCACAAAGTTCCACAACATTGCGTAGACAGCCATCATCGGGAGTCGCGTCCAAATGCGCCCGCGCCACATTGTCCCGATAAACACCAAGAAGAGTAGACCCGTAGGAATGGAAATCATTTCGGTAGTGAGCATGAAGGGTCCGCCTAAATCTGGCGCCCATCCGGACACATACATGTGATGCGCCCACACCAAAACGCTCAGGCCAACAATTCCCGCTATTGCAACAACTGCTGTCTTGAAACTAAAGAGCGGTCTGCGAGTGAACACCGGCGTGAGCTCCAATAAAGCTGCCAAAGCCGGAATCAAAATGACATAGACCTCAGGATGACCCATCAACCAGAACAAGTTCGCATAGAGCCACCCACTGCCACCGCCGGCAGGGTCATACCAAGTGGTGCCAGCTGCACGGTCCAAGCCGGAGAGCACTTGCGAAGCCATGAACGCCGGAAATACTGGGATTGCTAAACCGACACTCGCCACAACTCCATAAACAAATATCGGCGTCCGCGTCCACGTCATGCCTTTTGTGCGCATCTTGACTGCTGTCGTGGTGATGTTGGCTCCAGCGATTGCACTGGAAATAGCAAACACGATGATCGTGATGACGAAGGCGTCCATCCCCGGTGGTGCTTGTGACGCCAAAGGATTGTAGGCAACCCAACCCGTCGGCATACCGCCGAGAAATGGGGTACTTAACAAAACAGGAACCACAGATGCGATCAACCAAAAACTCAAGGCATTTAATCGCGGAAACGCCATGTCTCGGGCACCGATCATGATCGGCAAAACGAAGTTACCGAACGGCCCCGTGACCATGATGATGGTTGCAATGATCATGATGATTCCGTGCATACCCACAAAAGTGTTGTAGGTGGTTGGCCCAAGAAATGTTGAAGTTGGTGTCATGAGATTGGTGCGAATCAGCATGGCGAATGTGCCGCCAACGCCTAGGAGAGTCATCGTGATGATCAGGTACTGAATACCAACAACTTTGTGGTCCGTTGTGTATCTGAAATACCGACTTATTCCTTGATCCTTACCCGCCTGGAAAAGTAGATCTTCATCGGTTAGGTCCTTACCTAAAATCCACCTCACAGGGCCATTAAATGCTCCGATGCCAACCATGAAACCCAACACCCAGCCAGCCATCGTGGCCAGGGTGACGCGATTTTCAAGCATCCATACGAGTCCACTAGGAGGATCCTGACCTTCTGGAATTTCTGGCATTACGAAAACTGCAGTCGCTATGTAATGAATTCCCACGCAGAAAATCAGGCCGAAAATAATCGCAGTCACGACATTCATTCGGCGAAGGAGCATCCCTCCAGCATTCGATGAATTTGGCGTTTGACCGGCAATATGATCATGTGTCAGAACTGACATCAGGCACCCCCTACACTTTTTGGCTCGGCGGGGCCAAGCGGAACAACAGCCAGCTTTGCTTTTACCCAGGCATCAAATTCTGTTTTTGGTACAACTTTCACCTGTGTCTGCATCGCAGCGTGCAAAATGCCGCACAATTCGGCACACCGGATTTCATAAGTACCCACCTTGTGCGGCGTCACTTCTGTGTGAGTGATCGCACCTGGATTGGCGTCAACTTTGACACCCATTTGCACGATCCAAAATGAGTGAATGACATCGTTTGAGGTGACATCGAACGTGGTAGGGGTATCGACCGGCAGGTACAACACATCGGATTGGATTTCATTAAATTCTGGGTAGGTGAAGTTCCAGACCCATTGATTTCCCGTCACCGCAATTTCCATGGCTGGAGGAGCATCAACGACCTGCAGTCCAAACCCACTTGCCGCTGGAATCGCAGCGATCTTGAGCAAACCCCAGACGAAGACCACCATCGTCAATATTGCTGACCCTAGAGTCCACACCAGGACTGACGGTGTATTCGTGCGAAATTCAGGCGCATCATCTGGGGGCGGTCCTTCTCCTGTGTACCGCCACTTAGCAAGGCTATAGATCATCACTGCCCAGATGAAGGCACCGACGGGTGCAGCGATCGCCGTGAACAACGTCATCGTTTGCTTGGTTTCATCCATTTGCTCAGAAGCACTTTCACCCATTAAATGGGCCGGCACCCAGCACAAACTCAAACCAATAACTGTTAGCAGCAACCAAATTAGGAATATCGCTTTAACATCTTTGCGTCGCCACCAAGCATACTGAGCGTCTTCATGTGGCGCAGAAACTAGCTCTACATCAGTCACAGAACGTCAGCTCCTTAGATAACTGTTATTTCGCCGGCCATATAACCCTGGGCCGACATAGGACCGCCAAATCGCGCATACGTTCCATCTCCACAAGGGAACTCACAATTCCAGAAATACACGCCAGGCCCCGCAGTGTAAAAAGAAAACTCCACAATGTTGGGCAGTGGATAACCGTTGGCACCCATTTTTTCTTCATCAGCCGCCATGAGTGGGACACTCACAAAAAGGTCTTCTTGGGTCGGTGAAGGGATCCCGTGGATTGTGAAAGTGTGACCAACCGTATCCGGCGAAATTCGATTAATAGTTGCGCCGTTCAGTTTCGCAGTGCCATCAACGGTGCCATGCACCTTTGCGAAGTAAGCATTCGTGATGAGTTCACCACCGTCGTACTGCTTCACGCGAATAGTTACCAACGAGTGCGCAGGAAGCTGAAAATCAGTGGTCGGGCAGAAGGTAACCCAATCAGGATGCGCACCCCCATCCTCGCCATGGCATCCACCCATGCTGTCTGGCCAGGAGGAGATTTCCAACATTGCATGCTGCATTTTCCCGCGAGGAGTATCAACTGTTCCAACGCTTTTTGCACTTTCAACAGGCAGAGAATTGTTTGCAGAGGCTCGGGAAAAATAGGTGCCCGTTAATGCGACGAATCCAACGCCAATAACGATTGTGAGTAGTAGAAAAAGGAACCTGCGCACGTGAGCCCTCACTTCTACTTTGACTCACAATCATGAGCCTCACCTGTTCAGCAATGACTATCTGTCAAGAGATATTCACTTAATCTTGTTATGGATCAAAGCAGGTTTAGTAGGCAAATGCGCGAAAGAAACGTATTTATATGGGAGATTTACAAAAATGCAACTGCTTTTAGGAGGGAAAATGTTTTCAGTAAATATTTCCTCCTCTGTGAGCAATTCATACGATTTGACGTCAAAACATATACATTCAGACACTTCCCTTATCTCAAATGTTCTTGTGATTGTTGCGATATTTCTCGCTGCGAGTTGGTATCTGCGAATGCTGTTGAAAGTGAATCGTGAACATCCATCACAACCTTGGCCTAGAAGGTTTGCTTGGTTTTTCTTTCTTGGACTTAGCCTTATTGCTCTTGTTCTCATCGGGCCAGTCGCGTCTGCATCAACTCATGACTTCAGATTTCATATGGTGCAACACATTGTTCTGATGATGATCGCCGCGCCCTTGCTGATTTTGGGCGCACCGGTCTTGCTCCTCATGAGAAGTGAAACCTCACCAACCCGCACCAATCGGATTCGTCCTGCATTGAATAGTCGGATATTTCGCTTCGCGACAAATCCAGTAGTTGCTTGGATCGCATTTGCCAGTGTTGTGGTCGGAATGCACTTCACAACCGCCATGGATGCACTAATGACTCTTGGAATATTCGGAAGAATACTGGAAACATGCATCTACCTCGGGGTGGCCATGCTTTTTTACTACACGCTCTTGCCCGGCAATCCGGCACGCAATCGACTTCCGCCCGCCCAGCGCGTTATGAGTTTATTTCTCATCATGATCCCCGCCACCATGACAGGATTCTTTCTCTATTCAGCCTCTATTCCACTACACACTCATTTTGTTGTCGGTGCAAATCTCCTTGGCGAAGACCCGCTGGCTCAACAGCGAACTGGCGGCGTGTTGATGTGGTCTACAAGCATGTTTATTGATGTCGCTTGGATCGCCATCGCTGTGAGCGACTGGTTTGATCAAGAAGGTATTCGAACGAAACGGCTCGATCGACTACTTCGTCGAGAAGCCCAGCATGAGACGCAGGTAGAAGCATGAGCGATCCAAAGTTCACGCCACCAAAGGATCGATGGCTGGCGATCTGCTGTGTCGTAGGCATCATCGTCTGCATTTTTATGACCTTCGTGGAACTGTCCAGAGCTGTCGACGGCAATGGGCGCAGTTGGGCATACACCTTTGAATGGCCCGCATTTGCAGCCTTTATCTTCTGGATCTGGCACAAGTTAGAAAAGCGGGCAAAAGAAGAATCTCTCGATTAATCACCAAGCAATTCAGAAATATCATCCGGCACATCTGCGCTACATTCACGCAAGGCCCAATTCGGCACAATTTCTAACGCTTGCTCATTGGTGGCAGACAACAGGATTGGTGCCTTCACGCCATCCTCGAATGCCTGCAGCCAGCGACCAGCACAAACAGCCCACCTATCACCAGGCTGCAGTCCCACGAATCCGAACTGAGGCATCGGAGTTGAAAGATCGTTGCCGATTTTCTTCTGATGCTCGAGAAATTCTTCAGACACAACGACACAAACGGTGTGTGATCCGATGTCTTCTGGCCCGGTATTGCAGTAACCATCTCGATAGAAGCCCGTGATGGGTTCCAAACTGCACACCTGGAGTTCGCCGCCAAAGACATTACGTTGAGCCATCTTGTGATTCTAGGGATGAATACCTATTCGAATGTGACGACACCGCGAGCGGCATAGTCCTGTGTCGATTCTTCACTAAATCCAATCTCTTCCATGATCCCTCGAGTATGCATTCCCTTGGTCCCACCTACGGTTGACACGGTTGTTGACCGGGAGAATGAGGCATATGGCCCAAGTCGGGGGTACTCCCCAATCATTGGGTGCACGACATCTGAAATCCAACCGCTTTCGCGTGCAAAATTACCGATAAACATGTTGAATGGCTGATCTTGCACGCACTTCAGGCAACCAACGTCAGCTGCTAGTAGAAGATCTTGCCAATCTTGGGCGCTTTGTTGCTTGAAAATGCCTGCCAGCCGGCTGATGAGCAATTCATCATGCTCAGCTCGAAGGCTTGAGTTCGCAAAGCGAACCTCTCCTGCAAGATCACCGAACGCATTAAGCACCGTTGTGAGTTTTTGCCAGTCCCCATTACTTGGCGCTGCTAACGAAACCCAGCCGTCTGAGGTTTCGTACAGCCGCATTGTTGCGTTGTATCCCAAGATGTCCGTTCCTGTGCCGTAAGGCTCCCATCGTCCTTCGAACTCAACCATCATGTCGCCCAAAGCATGGGAACACGATTGCAACATTGTGGTGAGCAGACGTTGCCCTGGAACGCCTTTGGCCTGGAGATACGCGGCCATCGCTAGTGCCGTACCAACGCCAAATGATGAAACGCCATCTGGCTGGGCACTTCCACCACCACCTCCCGCACCACATTGAACGGCAAGAACCCGAATCAAATCGTTAGTTTCCGGGACTCCTTCTGGAATCTGCGAACCAACATTGCGCATTGACATTCCGCTACCCGCTGACATGGTCGGCGCAAACGCAGGGCGCGGTCCATATGGAGGCAAGATGCCAAATCCTGGGCAATCTAGATACATGAGATTTGGATTGATTTTAATGAGGTCATCCGCACCAACCCCAAGCCGTTCTGCGACACCCATCCGAAATGAACACATCACGATGTCAACCATCGGGATAACTCTCGCCAAGATATCTCTAGCCTCTGGAGAACCAAGATTTAGCGCCACAGACTCTTTTCCCTGAAGAACTTTCGCACCGCCAGCCTCAGGAAAAGCCTGTGCCGTGCGCATCGGATCCCCTTCAATTGGCTCAATTTTGATCACTCGTGCGCCTAAATCAGTAAGCATCGTTGAGCCAAATGGGGCTGCGTAATATGTTCCCAGTTCCATAATCGTGACGCCCGCAAGTGGCAGGACTTTCGGCGCGTCTTGCGGGGTTACCTGTTCGATGACCTTGATGCTCTTAGATCTTTCGCGAAGCTCCTCACCATGCTCGTCTAAATAAGGTGCATCAGCACCTAACTGGGCGGGCGTTGCGCTCATGCGAATCAGGGCGCCGGGCATGAGCACATCACCATGACGACGATCTTTAATCGTGACCAGTTGATCTTCAACACTCAATTGTGGATGGTGCAAAACATCAGTTCCACGACGAAAAACTTCGGCAAAGACATTCGGCCATTTATCGAAGATGTTTTGCCATTCCTGTAACGTCTTGCCCTTAACGATGTCGAGTAGTAAGTCCCAAAATTCAAATTTCATCTCGCCAGATGCATCGGCGGGGAGCATGACTGTCTCAGTACCCATGGTGACAAATTCTTTCCACTTTGGATCGTCATACATCCAATCCAATTCACATGCACTCATGAAATCCCGAAAGAGTCGTGGTTGCACTTGAGAGAATTGCAACCAGTGACCATCTTTTGTAATGGCGATGAGCAGTTTGTATGTGTAACTTGAATTAGGGCTTCCATCCGATGCCACCGGGGCGGTTGCATTGATCGCTTCCGGGAACCGTTGTGCAAGAACCGCGTTGAACTGGCCCCAAGGATCTTGACCACCAAGCGCATGAGCCATAGATGCATGGACTCGTTGGCCTAAGCCGCTGGTTTCCCGTTCACGCAATGCTGCAAGCATGCCGTGGTTGAGTGCTTGCGCTGCGCTCCAAGTTGCCCAAGGCACGGTGATCATGTTCGGCCCAGGTGCGTATGTCAGAGTTTGATTTCCGGCATTGCCACCAATGCTTGCTTGCACAAGTGACTCGTATCCTTGAACATCTGCGAGAGGACCCTCCAGGCCCCAGCCCGTCATGATTCCAAAGACCACGCGAGGATTGATCGCTAAGACTGATTTTGCATCCAATCCCCATTTACTTAGCGTCTTCATTCGTATCGAGGTGATGACTACATCTGCCTTCGAGATCAATTTCAGTGCAATTTTTGCGTCTTCGCTTTTACCGCAATCCAAAACGATGCTCTTTTTTCCACGCCCCAAAAATGCGAAACCCGGTTCATGGCGAAGACTTAATCCGTAGGGCGGTTCAATAGAAATAACTTCGGCACCAAAATCGGAGAATAACAATCCTGATTGGGCTACGCCAAGGCTATCTCCGAGTTCTATGACTTTAAGTCCTTCAAGAACACCACTCATTACGGCCCTCATCTCGTTCGCGCCTGTCCGCCTAGATTGCCGTTCGGCTGACCAATTTAGGAGTGATCTAGCGGTTGGAAGGACGCTAGCCCGATGACGCATTGCACGCATGGCATTTAGAAAAACTACCCAGCAAAAAAACTGGGCGCCCCAAACCGCATGGGACGCCCAGCCTGAATGATCTGCTTAGCCAAGTGAGATAAGGCCTTGAGCTAAGAATCCAGCGATAGCGTCCTCGCTAAATCCTGCCGCCAATAGCACTGCTTTCCGATCTTGCCCCTTGGTATTGCCACCCAAAGATTGAGTTTTCGACCGCGAGAACTTTTGATAGGGAGCTACACGCGGATAGTCACCAACAATCGGGCTTACTGCGCGTGAAACCATCCCGTGCTCCACGGCAAATTCACCAATTGCGATGTGCTCTGCTTGTCCAAGGTTGACTGCCACTAGTGGGACATCTGCTCGATGCATGTCAGATTCCCAATCAGTTGAGGTTCTTTTTCGAAATGCGCTGCTGAGAATTTCGCTGAGAGCTCCGTCGTGCTCTTCGCGAAGTGAGGAGTTTGCAAAGCGACTATCTCCCACTAGATCTACATGGGGAGCCATCGACTGGGCAAAGCGATCCCAGTCAATATTGGTTGTAACCGAAAGCGCGATCCATCCCTCAAAGGCTTCATAGAGACGTTCCAATGCACTGAAACCGAGGATCTCGTGGTCAGCTGTTGAAGGCTCCCAACGACCGTCGAACTCAACCATTCCCTGACCGAGAGCATGTGCGCATGACTGCAACATTGTGGTTAGCAGTTGTTGACCTTGAACGCCGATTGCCTGCATGTAAGCCGCGAAAGCGAGTGCCGTCCCTACTCCGAATGCTGCAACACCATCAGGCTGCGCCGCAGAAGTCGTTCCGCCAGCAGATAATTTCAGTGCCAGTTTGCGTATTGCGTCATGCGAGGTAGGAATACCTTCTGGAATTTGTGACCCCACATTCCGCATTGCAATACCGCTACCTGCGGACATCGTCGGAGCAAATGCAGGTCGAGCCCCATATGGAGGCAAGACTCCAAAGCCCGGGCAATCCAAATACATGACCTTGGGATTGATCTTCTTCATGTCAGCGAAACCAACTCCAAGCCGGTCTGCTGCTCCCGCCCTGAAGGAACACATCACGATATCTACATTCTTAGCAACTTCACTCAATACCTTGCGAGCATCGGGTGAACCAAGATCCAGCGCGAATGACTCTTTTCCTTGCAGGACTTTCATCGCCCCGGCTTCAGGGAATGCTTGCTGGCTCCGCATCGGTTCGCCGTCGAGAGCTTCAACCTTGATCACTCGTGCACCCAAATCAGTCAACACAGTTGAGCCGTAAGGCGCTGCATAAAAAGTGCCCAGTTCAAGGATTGTTACGCCCGCTAATGGCAAGTTTGACGGGGCAGCAATGGCTGGCTGCGCGCTGATCGTGATTGCGCCTGCACGTGCCCGCAACTCACCGTCATGTTCATTGATCCGCGGAGCATCAGCAATCAATACCGCAGGATTTTCACTGAGTCGAACGAGTGCAGCAGGCTGGAGTACATCACCATGCTGACGATCTTTGACGGTAGCAAGTTGCTGCTCAACCTCAAGTTGCTTGTGATGAAGCACATCAGTGCCGCGACGGAAAACTTCGGCGAAAACGTTTGGGTACTCATCAAAGGTTGCCTGCCACTGCGCAAGAGTTTTGCTCTGGACAATGTCATAAAGCGTGTTCCAAAATTCGAAACGCATTTCGCTTGGAGTTTCAGGAGGAATCATGACCGTGTCAGTACACGTCTTCATGAAGTGTGCCCACTTTTCATCCTCGTACATCCAATCAAGACCACATGCGGTCATGAAGTCGCGAAATAGTCGAGGCTGGACCTGTGAAAATTGCAGCCAGTGACCATCTTTGGTGATGGCAATGAGAAGTTTGTAGGCGTAACTTAAATACGGCGCACCATCCGGCGCGTATTGCATGCCCCCGCCCTGAAATGCATCGGGGAAAATCTGTGCCAGCGCCGCGTTGCTTTGACCCCACGGATCGAGCCCGCCCATTGCATGCCCCAAGCTCACGCTGACACTTTGACCTGCTCCACTTGATTCACGATCTCGTAACGCTGCAAAAATACCTTGCAATGCGACTTGGGCGCCGCTCCAAGTGGTCCAAGGCGTACTCGACCACGTTGGCCCTGGGCGGGTCGTCGCCGCAGAGAACGACTGGTTCAACCCCATCTTCGCTGACACCAATGCATCGTCGGTTTTCACGTCCGAGAATGAACCTTCTGAGCCAAATGAGGAGATCAGGGCGTAGATGAGTCGGGGGTTTAGGGAAGTAAGCGTTGTCGCATCGAGTTCCCAAACTTTCAGGTCCTTGACTCGCTCCGTGGTAACGACGATGTCAGCGTTAGCCATCAATTTCCGAGCAATTTCTGCATCTTCAGGATTCGAATAGTCGAGAACAATGCTTTTCTTTCCGCGGCCCAAGAAATGGAATCCAGGTTGCTTGCGCAGAAGCGAACCACCAGCAGGCTCGATGCAGATAACTTCAGCACCAAAATCGGCGAAGACGTTTCCGACATGGGCAATAGCTTGCTGCTCGCCTAACTCGACAACTTTGAGTCCGCTCAGCACTGCACTCATAGGGAAACCTTCCAAGGGTAGAAACAGGGCGTAAAGCCCTTAATCATGCTTGGCTATACACCGTATGTCTACGATTCTTGGAGATCCGAGTTATCGAAGGCCTTTCGGTAACTCCCAACCCAATGAAAGTCACGACACCGCGTGCGTTGTTGCTACGAATAGATTCTTTAGAGGAGCTGAATACAGCTCTTATCGAAGCGCTTTAAGAAAATACGGCGTCAATTGCTGAGTAGCGCCGACCGAAATATGCCCGTCGTCGCGGTACAGGTAAGTATCCCCGAATTCGGTTCGACACAGATTATCTGGGCAAAAGTACTCGCGTAGATCGAGCACTGACGCACCCGTGTCACGAGCGACAGCTGCAATTGCCGTTCTTGCCGCTTGCTGGTTCTTGTTCGCAAAATCTAGTGGCATTTGGGTACCTAGATCCTGCCCACTTGCGATCTGGAGTGCTGAAAACTGATGTGGGTCTGATGCGTAAGGACTCGCAAAATAAGGAACGTCTTGAACGAGCACCACCCGATGCCCGGTCGCCTCAAGTTGCTTAACCGTGGAAGTTAGACCTGCTTGCAGATTCACGCGCTTGGCTTCGAGATCATTGGTCATCTCATTGGCTGTTAGGCCAGCACTGAAAACCTTCGAATTCCAGTACACACTCGACGCTGAAACGATCACGATTCCTGGAGGCTGCTGCTTTAACCATCCCAATGTCTTTTGCACAAACTGGCGGCAAGGTGAATGTGGTGCTGCAGTTGAAAAGAAATGAACATCGTAAAAAGGGCAAGTGTTGGCCGTCGCGATGGTGAGCGGCTCGTCGAGTTGAGTCGTGGCTGCGATAACGGCCTCGCTGAGATGGTCCGCGTGGGAATCACCCACGAGGTACACCGGGGTTCCAATGCCATCTGCATTCCATACACATTTCGTGGCCCTGCGGTCACTTGGTGCAATCGATTCATTGCAACCAGCCACGTTACCTGCGTGCCATGGCTGCACCGAAGCAACGAAATCTTGTATTCGTTGATTCCAAAAGCCATGATCAGCCGCTGACCTCAGCCCGAGCGCCAAGACGATCGGTGGAATCATCGTCACCGCAACGATGATCGTCATTTTCTTTTTGCTTACTTCGCGCAGATTGCGAATCGGCTGTTCGAGCCAGCGGTAAGAAATCAATGATGGCACCAATGACGCGATTGCCGCGGCTATGGCTACACCTGGTGTTGTTGGCCACAGCATCAACGCGAAAACAATGAATGGCCAATGCCACAAATAAAGCGAATATGAAATATTTCCTATGTGCACGAAAGGTGATTTGCCGAGAAATTTGCTTACAGGGTTCGATTCCGCATAGCCAGCAACGAGTAAACACATGGTGCTTGCAACGGGAAGAATCGTCAGCGGTCCCGGCCACACGGTGGCGTCATTTACAAGATAGAGCGAACTGGCGAGTCCAATAATCCCTATTGCACCAAGGACTAACCCGGTGTTCCTCTTGATCAGTGGCTCAATCTTGTAAGCAAGAAGCGCCAATATGGCTCCGGCAGCAAACTCCCATGCGCGGCTCGTCGGTCCATAAAATCCGCTCAACCAACTCGGCAGAAATGGGATCGAACGACCAGTCGCCTCCAGCATTGCAATAGTGAACGACAGGCCGCCAACAAACCCGACAAGAAAGAAAGGTGCCTGCTTAGTCTTCTTGCGCTTTGCGAGTTTCCAGCCAAGAAACAACACGAGCGGGAAGATCAAGTAGAACTGCTCTTCAACCGAGAGCGACCAGGTGTTCAGCAGTGGATTGGCAGCCGCCGGTGCATCGAAGTACCCGCCCGTGGTTTTCGCGATCACGATGTTCGCACTCAAAAGTAACGCACCAATGCCTGTCTTGGCCGCTATCTGTTGGTCGCCCATTGGGGATGCAATGAGCGCGGAGAGCACAACCACCCCGACGACGAGCAAAGCAAGAGCAGGGGTGAGACGACGGAACCTACGGGCGTAGAAAGTGGAGAACCGAATAGTCTGAGATTTAGCCCATTCGCGGCCCAGCATCGCGGTAATCACGAATCCTGAAATGACGAAGAAAACATCTACCCCAAGAAAACCGCCTGGCATCGGTAATCCGGCATGAAAGGCCACGACTGTGCCAACAGCGATCGCTCGCAGCCCTTGAATATCGTTACGGCGGTTTTCTAGGGGAGTAGGCACCAGCACGGTCGGGCTGCCCTGCGTCATTCATCCTCCAGCAACCGCGCGAATTCTTCTGGGCCGCAGTCTAAAGGTCTTACCCGAGCCTCTATAAAGGTCCCTCCGGGGACCCTTACGAGAGCAACGCCACGCGATGGCAGTCGAATCGTGATGAATTTCTGACGTATTGTGATCATCTGCCCGCCGGCAGTTCGCAGTTCTCTTCCCCAGGAGCGATTTCTTGACGCAAGTGCATGGCCGCAAACGCATTGAGGTCACAACCGCAGCAATCGTCACCATCAGTGTGATCATCGCTGTCTTTGGCATGGTTTTTCTTGGGACAACGAAGTCGGCTCGCGCTGGTGAAGCTGGAGCTGACTCCAACTCTGCGCTAGACGGTTCAACGAGCGAGCCCAGTGCA
>Ga0209499_1000925_pt1 | contig 21336 bp, 15 predicted proteins | sample C_130208_EF_Meta_FD_187306 | JGI IMG/M metagenome (GOLD analysis project Ga0209499, IMG submission 187306) | Freshwater microbial communities from Lake Croche, Canada to study carbon cycling - C_130208_EF_MetaG (SPAdes) (version 2) | ecosystem: Environmental > Aquatic > Freshwater > Lake... | reverse complement strand
TCGCTCTAAATTACACAAATACTACCTAAATAAATAATTATACTGAGGGCTAGCAAAAATCTAATTATGATGTATATTTAGCAGTAGAAAAAAATTAATTCTAACTAATAATAGCCTTATGCAAAAACAACTATTTACGTATTTATTAGTGCTACTTGCCTTTTTAGCGCAAGCACAAAAGCCTACCGAGGAAACGGCTGCTAAACCAGCTACTAAATCGGAAGATAAAAACCCAAGTTTTAAAAGAGAGCTTTCTTTAGAAGCTAAAACTGAAAATAAAGGGGAAGTGACTATCAAGGGACAAAAAGTACCTTATAGAGTAGTTACCGGTACCATGCCTGTTTGGGATGATGAAGGAAAAGCCATTGCCGGTTTATTTTATGTATACTATGAGCGTACCGATGTGACCAATAAAGACGAGCGTCCATTGGTTATTTCATTTAACGGTGGTCCGGGTACTGCCAGTGTTTGGATGCACTTAGGATATACTAGTCCAAGAAAATTAAAAATAGATGATGAGGGTTATCCTATTCAACCTTATGGTTTTGAAGAAAATCCTAATTCAATAATTGATGCAGCAGATATTGTGTACATCGATCCAGTAAACACTGGCTTCTCTCGTATTTTAGATAAATCGGTGCCTACTTCTAAATTTTTTGGAGTGAATGCCGATGTAAAATATTTAGCTGATTGGATTAATACTTTTGTGGGAAGAAATAAACGTTGGGCTTCTCCTAAATTTTTAATTGGAGAAAGTTATGGTACAACGCGTGTATCTGGTTTGTCTTTAGAATTACAAAACAGACATTGGATGTATTTAAATGGTGTGATTTTAGTTTCACCTACGGATTTAGGTATTAAGCGTGAAGGCCCTACCAGTGCGGCTTTACGCGTTCCTTATATGGCGGCCACTGCATGGTATCATAAAAAATTACCAGCCGACTTACAATCCAAAGACTTAACTGCTTACTTACCAGAAGTAGAAGCCTTTACAGTGAATGAATTAATGCCAGCCATTGCACAAGGCGGTGTTTTAAATGCAGATAAGAAAAAAGAAGTCATCAAAAAACTAGCGCGTTATATTGGTATTGGTGAAACAGAAGTAACGCGTTATAGTATGACCATTCCTTTTGATTATTTCTGGAAAGAACTTTTACGCGATAAAGGAAAAACGGTGGGTCGTTTAGATTCTCGTTATATTGGTATTGATAAATTAGATGCAGGAGATAATCCCGACTACAATGCAGAGCTTACTTCATGGGAGCATTCTTTTACACCCGCTATTAATATGTATCTAAGAGATGAGTTGGGTTATAAGACCGATTTAAATTATTATATTTTTGGACCTACCTTCCCTTGGGATAACACCAATAACCATACGGGTGATGACTTACGTCAAGCTATGATGCAAAACCCTTATTTACATTTATTAGTACAATCGGGCTATTACGATGGTGCTTGTGATTATTTTAATGCAAAATATAATATGTGGCAAATGGATCCTGCAGGAAAAATTCAAGACAGAATGTTTTGGGAAGGCTACCGCAGTGGACATATGATGTATTTGCGCAAAGAAGATTTAGCTACGAGCAATGATCATTTAAGAGCCTTTATTAAAAAGAGTATACCGAAGGCAGGAACGCCTGCCAAGTTTTAGCTTGTTCATAAAATTTTTTTAAAAAAGAACCCCGATATTGAAAAAATACGGGGTTCTTTTATGATATACATGATATTTTGATTAAATTATAAAATATATTTTATTGGTATCATTTTGATACTTATATTTATTTCAAATTTAAAATCTATGAAAAAATTATCTCTTTTAACAATCCTTTTGTTTGCAGTATTTGCAAGCATTAGTGCGCAATCCATCTTTACTTCTTACACTTTTAATGTAGAGCCTAAGGATCAAGCTACAGTATTGCAACTGTACAAAGATTATTTTGGTAAAAAAGAAAACTTAGTAAAGGGCATTACAGTTGCTTTATATGAAAATCATTTTAGAGGAAAAGACGTTGCTTCGCATGAAGTTGTTTTTTCAGGTACTGCAGATTTAATGGGTGCAGCTTATGATTCAAAAAGCTCATATCCTTGGATGTTATTTCAATCTGAACTTTCAAAATATTGTAAGCCTGTGAGAGCCGCAGAGGGAAAAAGAGGTTCAAACTTTGGTGATACTAGTAGCGTGATATATCCAATCCAAGACGTTTACTTTATTAACGTAAAAGATCAAGCTCAGTACAAAGAAAAGTTTGAAGCTTTTTGGAGTAAAAATTCACCAGCAAATACAAGAATTTCATTTGGTAGCGTAACAACACTTAATGAGGAAAAAACAACCCATTATGTTGTAAGAAGTTATAAGGATTTTACCACTAAGTTTAAAGATGAAGATGTAAATGGAAAAGCAACTGCAGAATTCACCAATTCAGTGAAAGATATTAGAACTTTCAATTCATCTACAACAAGAGTTCTTTTAGGAAGATGGTAATTAATAAAACAAATCAAAAACGTTTCTTGAAGTTGCGGTTATTATTGTTGCTTCCGCCGGCAAAATTCAAGTTCATAAAATATTTTTAATAAAGAACCCCGATATTGAAAAAATACGGGGTTCTTTATTTAAGGCGGGAACACCGGCGAAGTTTTAAATTCTTTGTATTTGCGCACCTAGTGCTTGCAATCGGATATCAATATTTTGATAGCCCCTGTCTATTTGTTCTATATTTTGAATCGTGCTTTTACCTTCAGCGCTTAATGCAGCTATCAGTAAGGCTTGCCCAGCGCGAATATCAGGGCTACTCATGGTTATACCACGCAGTGGATATTTACGCGCTAATCCAATCACCGTAGCGCGGTGTGGATCACACAAAATAATTTGTGCACCCATATCAATTAACTTATCTGTAAAAAACAAACGGCTCTCAAACATTTTTTGATGTATCAGTACACTACCTCTTGCTTGAATGGCAGTGACTAAAACAATACTCAATAAATCGGGGGTAAAGCCTGGCCATGGGTTATCATAAATAGTTAAGATACCACCATCCATAAAAGTTTGTATCTCATAAATATCTTGAGCTGGAATATAAATATCATCTCCTTGAATAGAAAAATCAATACCTAGTAAACGAAATTTATCTGGAATAATACCTAAGTGCGCGACACCTGCATTTTTAATAGTGATTTCACTTTTGGTCATTGCAGCAAGTCCAATGAAAGAACCAATCTCAATCATGTCCGGTAAAATACGGTGCGTGGCAGTGCCTAATTTAGTCACTCCTTCAATGCGTAATAAATTACTACCTATGCCTGTAATTTTTGCACCCATATTATTTAATAGCATGCAAAGCTGCTGCACATAAGGCTCACAGGCTGCATTGTAAATACTTGTAATGCCTTCTGCAAATACGGAAGCCATTAGAATATTCGCTGTACCTGTTACAGAAGGCTCTTCTAATAACATATAAGTGCCTACTAATTTATCTGCCGTTAAGGTAAAGCAGGCCAATTTTTCATCATAGGCATATTTGGCACCTAGTTTTTCAAAACCAATAATATGCGTGTCTAATCTTCTTCTTCCAATTTTATCTCCACCAGGTTTAGGTAAGTAAGCTTTTTTAAATCTTGCTAAAATAGGACCTGCTAACATCACGCTACCACGAAGTCTTCCACACTTGGTTTTAAAATCATCAGAGGCTAAATAACTAGGATCAATTTTATCTGCTTGAAAACGGTATTCTCCTACATTTAATTTCTCAACGCTTACACCCATTGCCTCCAACAACTCTATTAATAAATTAACATCTACAATGTCTGGAATATTTGAAATGGTAATAGGTTCTGCTGTTAATACTACTGCAGATAGAATTTGTAAGGCTTCGTTTTTTGCGCCTTGTGGGGTAATACTTCCTTTAAGTGCTTTACCTCCTATGACTTCGAATGAACTCATTTTACTATTTCAAAACGTAATTAAAATCGTTTCTTAAAGTTGCGGTTATTATTGTTGCGTCCGCCGCCGCCACCACTTGGTCCACTAGGTCCGCGTCCACCGCGATTATTATTGTTGCGATTACCCTGCCAACGACCCGCTGCTGGACGGTACTCATCTCTTTCAAAATTTTGATTGCGATGTTTGATATAAGGGGTATTACTAAATTCAAGTTCACCACCAGTAATGGCGTTTAACTCTCCTCTAATGGTATCATCTTGTACTAATTCTTTATGCCAGTTGCTATAAGCGAGTTTCATGTAATGTGCAATAGCATGCGCAAAACCTGCTTTTTTCTCTTGGTCTTGTTCTGCCATCGCTTTATCAATGACCAATTCTAGGTTTTTACCTAAATGGGCATATTTAATTTTACGCTTAGGATAAGGAATGGGATCGGGCTTTTGCTTATAGGTTTCCTTAGTAGGAATAGGGTAAGGGCTATCCAATTCCAATTGGAAATTACTCATAAAAAACAGGTGATCCCATAATTTATGCTTGTAGTCTTCTATATTCTTTAGCTGAGGGTTCAAAAAACCCATTAGTTCAATGACTACCTGCGCCTGCTCTAGTCTTTTGGTACGATCTTCAATGGTCATCAAATGATCCACCATCTTCTGCACGTGACGTCCGTACTCTTTCATCCCCATTAAGCTTCTTGCTGTATTGTATTCCATGTATTTATTACTTCTCGAGTAACAAATGTAAGGATTTATTTTATCTTCGTACCATGGAGGCACTGATACAACAAATAGAAACCATCACTAAAGAAATCCAAAACACCGTGGCTACGACCAGCGCCGAGGTGGAAGCTTTCCGAATTAAATACTTGGGAACCAAAGGTTTGGTAAAAAATATGATGGGTGAGATGAAATCGGTGCCCAATGAGCAGAAAAAGGAATTCGGTCAAATATTAAATGCTTTTAAGGTAGCCGCCGAAGAAAAGTTAGAAATATTAGTAGCAACCTTAGGTGATACAAGCACCTTAGATACAAGTATTGATACAAGTTTACCGGGCGATGAATTTACAGTAGGTACAAGACATCCTTTAAATTTAGTACGTAATCAAATGGTGTCTATTTTTAAGAGATTAGGATTCGCTGTTGCAGAAGGACCAGAGATAGAAGATGATTGGCATAATTTCGGTGCGATGAATTTACCAGCCGATCATCCAGCCCGTGATATGCAGGATACTTTTTATGTACAAGAAGCCACTGAAGAAAATGCAGCTTGGTTATTAAGAACACATACTTCAAGTGTACAAGCAAGAGTGATGGAGACGCAAAAGCCACCTATTCGTGTGATTTGTCCAGGCCGTGTGTACCGCAATGAAACTATTTCAGCAAGAGCGCATTGTTTCTTTCATCAAGTAGAAGGTTTATACATAGATGAAAATGTAAGTTTTGCAGATTTAAAACAAACACTTTATTTTTTCGTACAAGAAATGTTTGGAAAGGATGTGAAAGTAAGGTTCCGTCCAAGTTATTTTCCTTTTACAGAACCTAGTGCAGAGATGGACATTAGTTGTCAAATATGTAGTGGTAAAGGTTGTAATATTTGTAAACATACAGGATGGGTAGAAATTTTAGGTAGCGGTATGGTGCATCCAAATGTGTTAAAAAACTTTGACATTGATCCTGAAAAGTATACTGGCTTTGCATTTGGTATGGGCGTAGAAAGAATTGCGCAATTAAAATACCAAGTAAACGATTTACGTTTATACTCTCAAAACGACTTGCGCTTTTTGCAACAGTTTAAGAGTGTCTGATAATTAATTATGTTACACAACACCAAGGGTATTGTTTTACGCGTCACAAAATATGGTGATACGAGTATTATCATGACGGCCTATACCGAACTTTTTGGTGTACAACAATACATGGTCAAAGGGGTGAGAGTCACCAGTAAAAAAGGGGCGAACAAAGGCGTGTTTTATCAACCAGCTGCTATTTTACAAATGGAAGTATATCATTCACCTATGAAGCAATTGCAAATGGTGAAAGAAGTAAGCTGGGATTTTGTGTATCAAAATGTGTATTCCGATATACTACGCAATGCAGTAGCTACCTATATTGTAGAGGTCTTGCAACAAACCATGCAACCCGAACCGCATCCTGAATTATTTTATTTAATAGAAGATACTTTTAAACAACTAGATAAAGGCGGTCCTAGTTTAGTGGGCAACCTACCTATTTATTTTTTAATTCACTTAAGTCAAAACATGGGCTTTGGCTTACAAGGAAAATATACTGCTAGCACACCTGTGTTAGACGTACGTGAAGGACAGTTTGTAGAGAAGGTGCCTGTACATCCTTATTTTTTAGAAGGTGCAGAAGCACAAACGGCTTCTAGTTTTTTACAAGTGCAATTTTACAATGACTTAGATACCATTATTTTAAGCGGCGTACAAAGAAAAAAAATATTGGAACTGTTTCAGTTATCCTTAAGCTGGCACTATAAAAAATTCAGTGAAATAAAATCCTTGCCCATTTTGCAGGAAGTGCTGCATCTGTAAAAAATACACATTAATTCTTTAATACCCAACCTCGTTAGTTTTTTACCGTGAACGCTGATGTAATTATTTTTGCACCTTTTTCAAACAAACAATACTCTTACTAAACATTATTAATAAATTGTTAATTTCTACTAGTATTAAGTGTAGATTCAATTAATGAGATATTTAAAAATATTGTATGTCCAGGTTTTAATAGGAATTATACTTGGTATATCTGTTGGTATTTTAGTGCCTTCTTTTTTTGAAACGGGCAAAATTATCAGTGATACATTTATTAGTTTAATTAAAATGGTAATTCCACCGATTATTTTTTTTACAGTAGTATTAGGTATTACAGGTGCAGGTAGTATGAAAAAAGTCGGTCGTGTTGGAGGTAAGGGTATTCTATACTTTGAAATTGTTTCAACGTTGGCTTTGTTTATTGGAATTGTAGTAGCTACTTATATACAACCAGGAAAGGGGGTAATGATAACTGGTATGTCAAATGATAAAGTTGCTGGTTTTATTGAAAAAGGTAAAGAAATAAATTGGTTAGAATTTTTTACTCATATCATTCCAGATAATATTATTAGTGCATTCGCAAAAGGGGATATTATTCAAATTTTATTTTTTAGTATTTTATTTTCAATGGGATTGATGATGATAAAAAAGGGCAATGAGGGATTGATAAATACTTTTAGTATAATTAATAAAGCACTATTTAATATTTTACATCTAATCATGAAACTAAGTCCTATAGGTGCTTTTGGTGGAATGGCATATACCATGGGTAAATTTGGAGTAGGTAGCCTACTAGTATTAGGAAAGTTTATGATTACCTTTTATGCAACTATATTAATTTTTATTTTCTTAGTATTAAATGGCATATTGCGTTATTATGGGTTAAATATATTTAAGCTACTTAGATATATTAAGGAAGAAATTTTTATTGTAATTGGTGCAAGTAGTAGTGAGGCTGTCCTGCCATCGGTCATGGAAAAATTAGAAAAAGCTGGCTGTGACAAGGCTGTTGTTGGCTTAATTATTCCAACTGGTTATAGTTTCAACTTGGATGGCACTTCAATTTATTTAAGTATGTCTGTATTATTCCTAGCTCAGGTTTTTGATATACAACTTTCAATTACTCAACAAATCACCATTTTCAGTATACTCCTTATTACAAGCAAAGGTGCTGCGGGTGTTACGGGAAGTGGTTTTATAGTATTAGCATCTACATTAACTGCGGTTAAAATAATTCCACTAGAGGGATTGGCTTTATTAATTGGTGTTGATCGTTTTATGAGTGAAGCAAGGTCGGTCACTAATTTTATCGGGAATACAGTTGCAACTATTGTAATTGCAAAAATTGAAAAATCAATCGATATGGAAACGTATAAAAAAATTGTAGAATACTAAATCAACTATTTTTTGAATTTATTAGCACATGAAATAATTTTTTTTCAAAATAAGGTTGCCAATGAAAGAGATGAGCAATCGTATAAAAAATTATTTCTACATTTTCATCCTCTACTTTATAGATTTTCATATAATATCTGTAGGAATAAGTGTGTTAGCGAGGAAGTCGTTTCGGATGTTTTTATGAAAATATGGTTAATGGAAACTAAGCTCACTAATGTTCAAGATTTACGCTTGTTTTTAATGGTAGCAGTAAAAAATGCAACCTTAACCGCTTTAAGTTCTAATAAACATAGCTTAAACCTTGAAATCAAGGAGGAGAGTACTTATTATATATCTGATAAAGCAGCAAATCCAGAACAGACATTTATTTTTTCAGAATCCTTAAAGCAGGTCAACTTAATTATCGCGTCATTACCTACTAAATGTCAAATTGTTTTTAGGCTAATAAAAGAGGAGCGTTTGTCGTATAAAGCAGTCTCCAAAATCATGAATATTTCACAAAACACCATTGAGACGCATATGCGTATTGCATTGAAAAAAATAAGAAATGCGCTTAAAAGTGCATAATAATGAAAAAAACATAAAAAAATGAACACCCCCTTCACGGCAACAGTAAAAATTTTAGTCTTATAGTAGTAAAGTTATGAACAATCAAAGTGAACAATATTTTTTATATCTATTAAGCTTGAAACTTTCAGGTGATGCCAATGAGGATCAAATGCTTGAAATTGAGTCCTTATTGAAAATTAATCCAACCTTCGCTTTATTATATGAACATATGACTGCGCCCTCTTTTTCTACTGAAGAGGCTTCTTCCTATGCAGATCAGGCATATGCTTCCCATTATGTAAAAATGCAATTAAAGGGATATTTTAATGAGAAAGATTCGGTAATTGAACAACGACAAATATTAAAACCAATTTTTGCAAAAAATAAGCTTTTTTTAACTGGGATAGGGGCAGTTGTTTTTGTATCTATTTTTATATTTTACTCTCATAGTATTGATACTAAAATATTTAAAGAAAATACTACTTATACAAATGAAATTGCAACAAAAAAAGGATCAAAGTCGTTCATAAAATTACCAGATGGATCAAAAGTTTGGTTAAATACAGATAGTAAGTTGTCTTATATGAATTTTACTGTTGGTAATACGAGAGAGGTTCGTATAGAGGGGGAAGCTTATTTTGATGTAGCCCATGACAGTTTGAGACCCTTTATAATTCATACTGGAAAGATTAATATAAAAGTATTGGGTACTACGTTTAATGTAAGAAACTATCCTGAGGATACGGAACTCGAAACTTCTTTGATAAAAGGAAAAATTGAAGTTACATTAAACTCAAGGCCTGAGGATATAATTATTTTGAATCCAAGGGGGAAACTGATTATTTCAAAGAAAGATGATCGAGTAGTAAAAAAGATTGATGAGCTTACTATTGCTGACAACAAAGTAGTGCTTACTTCCATAACCTATTTTAATAAAGATAGCCTTATAGCGGAAACCTCTTGGCTCACCGATAAACTAGTTTTTGTGAATCAACCATTGGCAAAAATTGCACTTGATTTAGAGCGGAAATATGCAATTAATATTTCTTTTAAAAATCCAGAAGTAAAAAATTATAGGTATACGGGTGTGTTTGAAAACGTTAGTTTAGAAAAAGTTTTTGAGTTAATTAAATATTCTAAAAACATAAATTATAAAATTAATGAAAGAGAAATAATTATAGAATAAAAACCAAAAAAAGGGTGAACCATAAATGATTCACCCAAAAGAAATCTTTATCTAAAGCTGGAACTTTTGATAAAGCATTATAAATCGTAATCAATTACAAAATTATGGAAAAAAAATTACATTTTCCAGACCCCAAATTTCTTATTAAAATTGTTAGGCCCATGAAAATTGCCACATTTTTATTATTAATTACAATTCAATTGTCTGCAAAGAGTTTTGGGCAACAGAAAATTTCCTTAAATGTTCAAAAATCGAACATTTTCACAGTGCTTAAGCAAATTGAAACACAATCTAGCTATCGATTTTTTTATAGCAATGATGTTTTGCCAGTTAATAAGGAATTAACGGTACATTTTCAAGATGCCGAAATTGAGCCTGTACTAAATAAGGTGCTTTATGGGTTGGATGTTAAATGGAAAATAATGGATGAAAAAAACATTGTTATTTCCAATAGCATTAGCGCCTCTACAAATTATTTGGAAATGAATTCAATAGCACAAGCGGATTCTGTAATTACAGGAACTATTTTTGCTGCTGAAGATGGAACTCCATTAAAAGGAGTTGTTGTTTTGGTTAAAGGAACGTCAATCAAATCAACTTCTGATGAAGAAGGAAGGTATAAATTAAAAATCTCTGGTTTAAAAAACACACTAGTATTTAGTTATGTGGGGTATAATAATCAGGAAGTAGTACCAAGCAAATACAATGAATTTAATGTAAGCTTAAAACTAAATACGAAAGCTTTAGATGATGTAGTTGTAGTTGGATATGGTAAACAAAAGAGAAGAGAAGTTACAGGTGCTATTGCCAGTATTTCAGAATCTCAATTAAAAGAAATTGCAGTTAGTAGTTTTGAAAATGCTATTCAAGGAAAAGTTGCGGGACTAGAAATTTCAGTTCCTTCAGGAGAGCCAGGTTCTGCTCCTGTAATTAGAATAAGAGGAGCAGCTTCTATTTCGGCTGGAAACGAGCCACTATATGTAATTGATGGCTTACCTATTTCAAGTAATACGGGATTACAACAAAATATTGGACAAAGAACTGAAGCCTATACAGTCCCTAAAATGAATCCATTTACAACTATCAATCCAAATGATATACAATCTATTGAAGTATTGAAAGACGCTTCTGCAGCAGGTATATATGGATCAAGAGGTTCAAATGGTGTTATAATAGTTACTACAAAGAAGGGGCTTAAAAATAAAAAGCAGATTTCATTTAATTCCTACACTGGATATCAAGAGGCGACAAATTTACCCAAATTGATGAATTCGGAACAAGTGATCGCCTATACAAAGGATGCAAGAAATAACAATTATCTACAAACTAATGATCCTACTAATCCACTTAGTAAAACATATAACTCATTGTACGATCCTAATTCGAATGCTGGAAGAGGAACAACGGCTACATTTTTAATGCCAGATAAATATATTAATTGGGATGGAACAAACACGGATTGGCTTGGACTTGTTTTATCTAAGGGTAAGGTTTCAAATTATAATTTGTCAGTTAGTGGAGGAAAAGATAATTTGACATATTATACTTCAAGTGGTTATTACTCAGAGGAAGGATCTATTGCAGGTTCGAAATTTGATAGATATACTTTTAGGGCGTCTGTATTAGATGACATTTCTAAAAAAATACAAATAGGATCTAGTCTTAATGTTGCCTTTACAGATAACAACCGTTTACCAGCGAATGGGCCTTATTTTGCTTTACCTCCAGGCATCATTTATGATGCGATGGTTTCTTCTCCCGTTGCTAAACCCTATTTAGAGAATGGTTCCATCAACCAAACTGATAACCAAAATCAGTGGGGGGCATATATGACAACAAATAATAATCCATTGGCAACGATGGCTGCTATTAAAGAGAATATAAAAAACTTACGTGTTTTTGGAAATGTTTTTGCTAAATATACTATTCGTGAGGACCTTTCGTTTAAAACTTATTTAGGAATAGATCTTGATAATTATCAACAGTCTTATTATAAAGGTGTAACACTATTATATAGGGGTGCTAGTAAAGGAGATCCATTTGCAAAATCAAGTTCGGCTCAGGGCTTGAATTGGATTTGGGAAAATACCGTTGATTATACAAAAAAGATAAATGATCATTCTTTTGCATTACTTGCGGGTTACACAGCTCAAAAGCAAAACAATGAGTTGCAATGGATTCAAGCGAATAGTTTTCCTGATGATCAGGTTAAAACAATTAGCGGAGGAATCGTTACTGGCGGAAGTGCACAAAAGGAGCAATGGACGCTTGTATCAAGTTTAGCTAGATTAAATTATTCATATAAAGAAAAATATTTACTTTCTGGAACGATACGATCTGATAAATCATCTAGATTTGGAATTGGGAATCAAACTGGTGTATTCCCCTCAGTTTCTGCTGGATGGAGAATAGATGAGGAGTCTTTTATGAAAAAGCTTCCATTTATAAATGAATTAAAATTAAGAACAAGTTATGGACTTACTGGAAACTTCCAGATCCCAAATTACGGAGCTATTGGTTTATTGGGTAGTGCAAATTATATATTTGGAAATAACATTACAACTGGAATAGGGAGCTCAACACTAAATAATGATAAATTAAGTTGGGAGTCTAAAAATCAATTAGACATTGGATTAGACTTCGCATTATTTAATGATAGAATTTATGGTGGATTAGATTATTATAAGAGTTTAACTAGTAATTTATTATTGAATGTTACTGTTCCATCTTCAACTGGATTTACAACTGCGTTAACTAATATTGGTGAGGTTGAAAACAAGGGCCTTGAATTTAGTATTTCTACAAAGAATATAATTGGTAAGTTCCAATGGTCAACTGATTTTAATATTAGTGCTAATCAAAATAAGGTATTAAAACTAGGCCCTACAGGGGATCCAATTTTAAGTGTTGGTAGTGCAGGTGATATTAGACATATCACAAGAATTGGTGATGCTGTTGGAAGTTACTATGGGTATCAAGTAGTAGGAATATATCAAACTCAGGCAGACATTACAGCTGCTCCAAAAGATATGTTAGTGGGTGCAGGTGGTGCCCGTCCTGGCGACTTGCAATTTAAAGATGTAAATGGGGATGGTATAATAACAGCCGCAGATAGAACTGTACTTGGTAATTACATGCCAGATTATACATATGGAGTCACTAATAAGTTTAGGTATAATAACTTTGATTTATCCATTTTCGTTCAAGGTGTTCAAGGTAGAGAAATATTAAATCTAACTCAACGACATTTATTAAATGGGGAAGCAAATTTTAATTCCTATGCTGAAGAATTAAATCGTTGGATTTCACCTTCACAACCAGGAAATGGGATCATACCTAGAGCTGATGCCAACTCTGGTTTACATGGATACAATATGAGACCTTCTTCATTCCAAGTGGAAGATGGTTCCTATGTAAGACTTAGAAACGTCACACTAGGATATGAGTTCCCAATTGCTAAGGTTACCAAAAAAGCGAGAGTGTATATAACAGGAACGAATTTGTTTATATGGTCAAAATATTTAGGATTTAATCCAGAGGTTCAACAACAAGCAACAAACAATCTTGTACCAGGTGAAGATTATGGAGCATATCCAATTTCAAGAACTTTCTTACTTGGATTTAATCTTACATTTTAATTAAATTAAAAATATACTGTCATGAAAAAAAATTTTCTATATACATTTTTAATTCTTTTGCAATTTTCTTGTGCTAAAGAATTTACCGAATTAGCCCCTATTTCGGATAGGAGCATACAATCTGCATATAAAACTGCAGTCGATTTTGAAGTAGCAGTAAATGGAACCTATGATGCTCTTCAACTTTCAGGCACTTACGGAAAATATTATTTAATATTAAATGAAATGAGGTCTGATAATGTATACAATGGTGGAGGTTCGGGTGGTATTGCTTCCACATTAGAGGATATTGATTTGTTTAAAGAAATACCTACTGCTACTGAATTATCAACGAGTTGGGCGGATAGCTACAAAGGCATTGCACGTTGTAATATTATCCTTGATAAAATTGATCAGTCTACTGTAACGGATGCACTTAAGAAAAGATACAAAGGTGAAGCGCTTTACATTAGATCACTATTGTATTATAATTTGGCTGTAATATTTGGAAATATCCCACTTCAATTAACTTATTCTAATATTGTTGATCTTTCTCAAGTAACTGCTTCAAAAGTATATGATCAAATAGCAAAAGATTTGGTTATTGCTGAACCATTGTTGCCTGCTAAGTATACACTGGCTAGTGATGTTGGAAGGGTTACAAGTGGTGCTGTTGCAACCTTGTTGGGAAAAGTTTATTTAACCAACGGAGATAAGCCAAATGCTATTCTTGCTTTCAATAGAGTAATAGCTTCAAAACAATATAGCTTAGTTGCTGACTATGCTAAGCTCTGGGGTGTTGCCAACGAAAATGGACCCGAATCAATTTTTGAAGTACAATTTAAAACAGGTGGTCAAGGCGAAGGCAGTGGATATTTCGAATATTTTGCTGCCATATTAGGCAGGTCTGGGGGTGCTGGAGGAGGTAATGCTTCTATGCCTGTTACACCTGATTTGCTTGCTGCATATACAAAAGGGGATTTGCGTTATACTAAATCTATTTATAGAGCTATCAAACCTCCTGCTCCTGATACAACCTATGTAACTAAGTATATAACCACACAGACTACTTCGTTTGATGGCGATAACAACTGGGTAGTTTCAAGATATGCGGATGTACTATTAATGTTGGCTGAAGCAGTTGGTGAAGGTACAGAAGCCTATGGATATATTAATCAAGTACGAGCACGTGCAGGACTTCCTGCTATTAGTGCATCGACTTCTGGAACTTTCACAGAAAAGTTATTAGCTGATAGAAGGGTAGAATTTGCGTTCGAAAATCAACGTTGGCAAGATTTATTACGACTAGGCGCTGCTCAAACTGTTATGGCTAAATTTTTAAGTATCCCATCCACTTCGGTAAGATTAATATACCCAATTCCTCAAAAAGAAATTGATGTATCAAATGGTAAAATTATTCAAAACACTTTTTAAATATTATCCTAATTAAATCCAAAAACCAAACTAAATGAAAAAAATTGTAATCATTATTGCATTATTTGTTTTCGGTATGAATCAACAAATAAATGCACAAGCGAAGGAAGACAAACGTATAAGAGTTATTGCCATATTTGCACACCCAGATGATGCAGATTCTAAAATGGGTGGAACAGCTGCTCTTTTAGCACAAATGGGTGTTGCTGTTAAATTTGTCGCATTAACAAATGGCGACGCTGGTCACTATGCACAAGGGGGAGGTGTATTAGGAAGAAGAAGGAGAGAAGAAGCACAACGTGCTGCAAAACAATATGGTATCGATGAATATGTTGTACTAAATAATCATGATGGTGAATTATTACCAGACTTGAATGTTAGATTACAAGTTATACGTGAGATCAGAAAATGGAATGCCGATGTGGTTTTAGGTTTGCGTCCTAATGATTATCATCCTGATCATAGAAATGCAGGTAAGTTAGTAGAAGATGCATCTTATATGGTAGCTGTTCCTAATGTTGCTGCTGATGTCCCTGCATTAAAGAAGAACCCTGTTTTTTTATACATGCAGGATAATTTTAAAAAGCCTAATCCCTTTAGTCATGATATCGTAGTGGGTATTGATGAAGTATTAGATAAAAAAATAGATGGCTTAAATGAGCACACTTCTCAAATGTATGAGTGGAATCCCTTTATGGCGAATGGAGGTGAAATCGATACTAAAGTGCCAACTGATCCTCAAGAAAGAAAAGCTTGGTTAAAAAGTCGTTGGATAGGAAGAAGTATGAGCCCTGCTCAAAGAGCTGGTTTAGCTAAATGGTATTCTCCCGAAAAAGCTGCTAGTTTCAAATTTGCTGAATCATTTGAAATAACAGAATATGGTGCACAGCCAACGGAAGCAGATATAAGAAGATTATTTCCTATGTTGGCAAAATAATTTCAAAAAATATAATTTCTAGCTTCTTAAAAATTAAGAAGCTAGAAATTTAAATAAGTATAGTGAAAAAAAATCCTTTTTTAGTAGGCTTAGTTTTGTTAACTTTTTTTGTTATTTCATTTTTAACAAATATTATAGGCCCACTTATACCTGAAATTATTAAGACATTTAATTTAAGTCTAACACTGGTTTCCCTCCTTCCATTTTCATTTTTTATCGCATATGGATTAATGTCTATTCCTGCTGGTATCATCATTGAAAAAAAGGGGGAAAAGTTTGTAATGCTTATTTCTTTTACAATTTCATTCATAGGGGCCATTATTTTTAGCCTCTTTCCTCAGTATAGTATTGCAATAATTTCTTTGTTTTTAATAGGGTCTGCAATGGCAATGTTACAAGTGGTGATTAATCCCCTACTTAGAACTTCTGGAGGTAAAGCAGATTTTTCATTTTATTCATTAATGGGCCAATTGGTATTTGGACTAGCTTCTTTTTTAAGCCCACTTGTTTATACTTATTTTTCACAAAACTTGGGAGTAGCCCATACTGGCTTCTTTAATTTATTAAGCTCGTTAGTCCCAAAAAAAATTCCTTGGGTTTCACTTTATTGGCTTTTTTCAGTAGTATCCCTATTAATGATTATTGTAATTACTTTATTTAAATTTCCAAAAGTTGAGTTAAATGAAGACGAAAAAACAGGCTCACTTAAAGTGCACGTAGAACTTTTAAAGAACAAATATGTTGTTTTGTATTTTTTAGGAATTTTTTGTTATGTTGGATCAGAGCAGGGTGTGGCAAACTGGATTTCCCAGTTTTTATTTGTTTATCATACTTATAATCCTCAAACTATAGGGGCTCAGGTAGTATCCTGGTTTTGGGGAATGATGACAGCTGGAACGATTGTAGGGTTATTACTTGTAAAAATATTAGACAGTCGCAAAATATTGGTATTGTTTACAACTTCTGCAATTATTGTATTAACGATGTCTTTATTTGGTGGTGCTACTATTGCATTGTATTGCTTTCCTGCAGTTGGTTTTTTCGCAGCGGTAATGTATCCAATCATTATTTCATTAGCATTAAATTCGGTATCAAAACATCATGGCTCTTTATCAGGGATACTCATTACTGGTATTTGTGGAGGAGCATTAATCCCTTTTATCATTGGTTTACTAGGAGAGTACATAGGCTTAAAATATGGCATGCTATTCTTATATATCACATTTGGATATATTTTATCAATTGGAATATGGGCCAAGCCCCTTATAAATAATAGTCAAATTAAGTCTTAAAACACAACTCATTTTTATTAAATATTAAAAATCATAACATGAAAAAAAGCATTTACATATTTTTATTATTAACACAATTATTTTGTGCAAATAATTTATTTGCTTCTGAAAAACTTCCCATCATAGTCGAGAAAAATATAGTTGGAGCGCCCCAATTACTAGGGATTCCTTTTCCTAAAGACAAATTAAAAGCTAGTGATAAGATAAGAGTTTTAAATGCTGCAGGCCAAGAAATTCCATCTCAAATAACCATTGTAAGTTCTTGGGCGCCCATCTCAGAGAGTGTAAAGTGGATTTGGGTATTTTTCTTTTCGGAAGCACAAAATAATTATACACTTGAATTTGGTAGTGATGTAGTTCGAAAAGTATTTACCGGTGACAGAGTGGTAGTTGAAAATAATCAAAGACCAGCAGGCAGGGTTAGAGTTAATACAGGCCCTTTGCAGTTTACTATTAATCGTTTGGGTGGTGGATTCTTGGATAAGGTACAGTTGGATTTGGATAAAAACGGTTTTGATGAAAAGGATGTAATTGCAGAGTCTAGTAAAACAAGAGGTAGCTTTTTGGATATCTTAGATGCATCAGGAATTGATACTTCAAATGTTAAAATTACTCATACTGTATTAGAAAAAGGGTCAGGCCCATTGCATGCTATTATTAGAGTAGAGGGAAATTATATCTATACAAAAAAGGATAATAATTCATCACCGTTTGTGCTTAGAATTCACGCCTATGCTGGTAAGTCTTATATAAGAGTATTACATTCAATAGTTTATACTGGAGATCCTGATATGCATACTAAATTGGAAGGACAGTATATGTCAATTGCTACACAAAATAAAAGTATAGTAGATGAGCAAAAATTAAAAGGGGATAAGGGTTGGATGATTCCGAATGATAGGATTGCAGATGCAGGCTTCCAATTGAAATATAAAATGGATGAAACTAAACATTTTCAAACCGGTTATTTTAATGGTACCTGGATTAATCCAGGCGTAGAAAACTTATATGACGCAGAGGTGAATAAACAAAATCTTTCACTTTTACAATCTGGTCCAAATATAAATAGAGTTCCTCCTTTAAATAGTACAACGCCTACAATGCAATCTAGCGGATTTATAAGTACATTAAAAGTGGAGGGGAATGAAGTACTTAACAAAGAAAAAATGTCTGGTTGGGTAACTTTAACAGATAATAAATGGGGAGTTGGAGTAGGGATTCGCAATTTTTTTGAAGAGTATCCAAAGGAAATTGCAATTCAAGGTGACAATAATCAAATATTTAGTTATATATGGTCTCCTAATGTTTCTCCAATGAGTTTTGCCAGGGCAACTGCAGAATTTGATAGTGAGATGGTGGGTAATTTTGCACAAGGCCTTGCTAAGACTACAGAAATGGTGTACCAATTCTATGATGCAAAAGAAGCGAAAGGACAAATGGTAAATAATTTTAAATATTTTCTTGATCCACCAGTAGCACACACCAGTCCTGACTGGTATTCGAAAAGTGATGTTTACGGTGAATTTGGAATTAGAACTGATAAGCATCCCGAATTGGAGCGTAGTTTAGACTATAAGTTTGAGTGGATGAAATACAATCAAAAGTGGGAGCCTTGGTATGGTATGTTGGATTACGGTGATTTTCAAACTTATTACGTAAGAGGGAAATGGAACACCTGGGATAATAATGAACCTGCGAATGATTATATGTGGTGGCTTGAATTTATGCGCACAGGAAGTAGGGATTATTATTTAACAGCACAAGCAAATAGTCAACATACCATGGATGTAGATAATATCCATTGGCCAAATTTTCCAAAATATACTGGGGAGACCAATAATACAATTGACTACTTTAATTATAATGATACTGTAACAAGAAGTGCAAGCCCTTATATAGGTATGGGTCGTAGACATGCAAATCAACATTTCACATCCTTATTATCGGCACACGTTTGGTTACAAGGATGGTTAGCTTCCTATTATTTAACAGGCAACCATAGAGCACTCGATGTTGCTGAACAAACAGGTGATCTATATATAAGAAGAATATGGGGGCTGTCTGATTTAAGAGGAAGAAGATTGTATTTGTCCGTTTGGAATTTAGGAGAATTATATGATGTAACAAAAAAAGACATCTATTTAAAGGAACTAAAAGATAGAGTAGGCATCATGCTGGAGCTACAAAAAAATACAGATCAAGGAGGAAGTTTAGTGATAGACCGATATGGATATTCTCAAAACTATATTACTCATGGTTTGTATAAATATTTACAAATGACAGGGGATGAAAATGTAAAAAAAGCATTAATAACACATGTAACATGGCAAAGAGATAATCCTTCGATTAATCATCAGATGGAATCTTATTTATCAACGATACATGGGCTAAGTTTAGGTTATAAGTTTACGAATGATAAAACATTCTTAACCGAAGCATTGCTAAGGGCGAAGAATTTAATTACTGATAAATTGCCAATGGAAATTAAGGATTACAAAAACCAAAAGGAATTAGCAGACGCACTTGATAAAGTTAGTCACTTACCAGATGACAAGGAAAGTTTTAGAGGAGAAGCCATTTGGAAAATCACAAACGGGTTAAGGGTATTTGGATGGACTCATATTTTTGGAATCCCCTATTTAGAAGCTCAACTAGACAAAGCAGACAAGGTTAAATCCAAATAACTTTGATTTAATAGATGTTTTTAAAAGATAATAAAAGCAAGATGCCCCCTTATTTGGGGGCATCTTGCTTTTATTAATTACACTAGTTGTTGTTACGTTTATGTCGGCGCCACATGATAATTATAATGGAAAAAATTCCAAATAAAATTGGGAATGTCATAATATAAATTTAATACAATAATTTACGAAAATTAGATAGCTTTATTCTAATATAGCTTATGAAATTCAACCTAATCAGTACTGCCATTTTAATACTTGGAACCTTTACTAGCTGTTCCATTATGCAGCCTACAAGCATTAAAAAAATTAAATTGGATTATCAAGCGCACCGTGGAGGCAGGGGCTTAATGCCAGAAAATACGATTGCTGCTATGTTAGCGGTCATGGATAATGCAAAGGTAACCACGCTTGAAATGGACTTAGCCATTACCAAGGATAAGCAGGTAGTAGTTTCTCACGACCCTATTTTAAATCCATTAATAACTACTAAGCCCGATGGAAGTTTTATTAAGGCAACAGAACTTAATAATAATATTATTTATCAAATGGATTATGCCACACTAGAAAAATATGATGTAGGCTTAAAACCACATCCAGTTTTTACTGGTCAAAAAAAATTAGCGGCTACTATTCCAACACTGAGTAGTTTAATAGATAGTGTGGAAAAAAAGTCAAAGGTCATAGGAAGAAAAATGAATTATAATATTGAGATAAAATCGGTGGAGGGTAAAGATGGTACTGAACATCCAGCTCCTGGTGAGTTTGTGGAATTAGTAGTAAGTAATTTAGAAAAGAAAAATATTTTGGATAGAACAAGTTTACAAAGTTTTGATCTAAGACCACTTCGAGTGCTGCATGAAAAATATCCCAATATTAAAACATCCTATTTAGTATTTGGCGAAGCTTGTGCTAATGCTGAAAAGCAAATAGCACTACTAGGTTTTCAGCCAACTATTTATAGCCCGGAATATAAATATGTAAACCAGGCCATGATTGACTACTGTCATCAAAAAAATATTCAAGTCATTCCTTGGACGGTGAATACCAAAGAAGAAATAAATGCTTTGATTCAATTAAAGGTAGATGGAATTATTACAGACTATCCAAACTTGTATTAGTAACTAGTTTGTAATAGTTAATATAAAGAATTATTAGATTACTCTTTGAGCAGTACTTGTTTTTGAAAGTAGGCCATTCGTATCAGCGCCCTTAATTAAAACAACCCCAGGCTTTTTACCATTTTCAAAACTACCTAAGCCTTTTTCCATTTGCAAGGCGCGTGCCCCATTCATGGTAGCCCAGCCCAGCATTTCAGCAAGTGGAATGGATGGATTGTATTTTTGAATGGTTTTTATTTCATCTACAATATTTAAAGACCAATTACTAGCATAGCTATCAGTGCCAATGACTATTTCAGCACCACTTGCACGAAGTAATTCAATAGGTGGCATAGTTTGCTCAATGTACTGGTTTGCATTCGGACATAAACACCAAAAGCTATTGGGCATTTCTTTTTGAACAGCTTTAATATCTTCTTTGCTGGTAAAACTATTGTGTACTAAAATACTTCTAGCTGCTTTTTTAAAATAAGGCAGCACCGATTGTAAACTACTGAGTCCAGTGGCTTCAAAAAAATCAAGCGATACTTTTGTTCTTTCATACATACCTAAAAAGGAACCCGATTTTTTTTCAAAGAATTCATTTTCATCTATTGTTTCTTGGTTGTGCATCGTAATGGTATG